>Ga0114999_10001512_pt1 | contig 32247 bp, 29 predicted proteins | sample ArcticOcean_MG_C_3_FD_89820 | JGI IMG/M metagenome (GOLD analysis project Ga0114999, IMG submission 89820) | Marine microbial communities from western Arctic Ocean - ArcticOcean_MG_CB8_126 | ecosystem: Environmental > Aquatic > Marine > Oceanic | place: Arctic Ocean: Canada Basin | collected...
ATCATCGCAAGGGGTAGCAAAAATAATTCTGTTTGCGCCCACTATCAAAGCTTTTTCTACCGATGCTTCGTCAGCAGGAACTCCAAATAATGTAATATTTAAATCCATTATGTCTCTACCAGCTTCAATCCATTTATTCTTTAAATCATTTATTTTCTGCTCCAGAGGATTACTATGACTAGCAGCTGTAGTTCTTCCCCAGATAGGCATCCATCCATCTCCAAATTCTAGAACTCTTTCAAATGTAGTTTTACCATCTCCTCCAATTAATACAGGAGGATGAGGAACTTGAGCCGGCTTTGGGAATGCCAAAATTTTTTCAAATTCTACATATTTTCCATGAAATTCAGCTTCTTCATTTTGCCATATAGCCTTCATAGCCAATATGTTTTCACGCAGTATAGAAAACCTGTTTTTAAATGCGGTTCCATGATTTTCCATTTCTTCGGCGTTCCAACCACCACCAACGCCAAATATAAATCTTCCTCCGGACAAGCGATCTAAACTAGCTATTTCCTTAGCCAATGTTATAGGGTCTCTTTCAATAACCAAGCATATCCCTGTTCCTAGTTTTATATGTTTGGTTGCATTTGCCACAAAAGACAAAGCAATAAATGGATCGTACGTATGCCAATATTCTTTAGGCAAATCTGGGCCGCCTGGCCAAGCACTGGCTCTCAACGAAGGAATGTGGGTATGTTCAGGAAACCACACAGATTCAAATCCTCGTTCCTCTGCTGCCACACCCAGCTTATCTGGACTTATAGCGTAATCCGTTGGAAACATTATTATTCCATAATCCATATTTTCTACAAACTCCAGTAAATTTGAATAAATTTTATCATAAATAATTTATTTTCTAATGGTACCAATTAGATATAACACTTTGTTTTTATGTTAATATTATTAGATACTTTGTTGTATAAATACAAAATAAGAACAATAGAAATGACTAACGAAGACATAATATCTCAAATTGAACATCCTATAGATGTAATGCTGTTGATACATAAAGCATTTTCAGCTGATGCAGCTAATGTAGAGAAATATATAGGCAACTTTACCGAAGAACATACACTCCAATCCTTCACGTTATCATTCAATCAATGGGCAGTAGCTATGATGTACCACGCCGATATGGAAGATGCGCATATGACTGTAGACATGGAAATTGAGTATGCCAGAGATAATGAAACTGAGCATCAAAACATACATGAAGGGTTGCAAGGAGTAGAAGAGTTAATCAACGTAAACGATAACAAGGAGCTAGAATTCCGAGTTAGAACTGCTATACTTTCGCTTTCAGATGCACTACATGTAGAAGTAATAAATAAATTACAGGATGTAATGGATGTGTTAGATGAAGAAATAGGTAGTCAAGCTTTAATACCAAGAACCAAGCGTCACTTGTTTGAAAAAGTAGTAAATGCAAGAGTTACGCAAGACGACCATTTTGAAAATGAAGAGGCTTTCATATTGCCAATTATCAGAGACAATTGGTCTGAAACAGAGCAGCTAGACTTAGTTAAAATACTACTAATAGATGCCGAATCCGACAATAAACGGTGGTTCATAGATTGGATGGTCCCGTATTTAACTGACAACGAAAAACATTTACTAAATGCACTAGAGACTCGGCTTACTTAAATTAAATATCTAGAAAACAAATAATAATTTGCATTATCACTCTTACTCCGGTATCTCACCATAAATCTCGACGTAAACTTGTTTAAAGTCAGAAGCATTGCTTTCATCCGTATGATTCAAATAAGAATTATAAATTTGAGATTCAGTCACCAAACCCTGATATTCATAGAGTTCACGCATAGCTGAACTAAAATTCTCCTCACCTAATGTTTCATATAACTGAGTCAGAAGCCATTCCCCTAAGACATAATTACACAAATAAGCACTAGATTCTTTATGTAAATTATGCCCATCTTGGCCTAATTGGTAAATTAGTTTCGATACAGTTTTCATTCCGAGGGCATTGCATTTTTGTAACCCTGCCTCAAGGCTCGTAGGACCTGAAGTTAAGCTGTATCTTTCTTGAAAAGTTTCCAAAGACAATTTATTTCTCACATAAGTTGCTAAAAAATCAGCTGCACCTTCTCTAAACCAAAGTGGAGCATTACTACTATTCCAATAGTAATGAGCTGATTCATGAACTACAGTTGTATTTTCATCTTTGCCTTTCGCAAGTGTAGGCAGTATGACCATATGATTTCCAAAATTTAAACCAATCCAATTAATTCTGTCTGATACTTGATCCTTATTAGCAAATAGCAATACTACTTCATCTTTAGGGAGTTTCACTTGCATGAAATTTTCTAATGTAACTATTGCCTGTTCTACTTGTAATGAAACATCTATATTTTTTTTGGAGTAACCAGATTGAATAAATGTCAGTGCAATCTCATGATCCAGTGGCATATCAATTTCATAAGATTCAATTTGATGATTGGTAATAAAATGTTGAATGTCTTCTGGATTTATCGCATCAGTATTAGTTCCTAGAACTTGAATAAGAGATGCTTCTAAATCATCCACTCCATCAATAAACCATTCTTGCGATAGTAAATCATCATACAAGGTCGTAAACTCATCAGCTAACACGTACATGCTGTTCAAGGCTAAAATATCATGGAAATCATGCTGTTTAATTAAAAAAGGCATACCTGTTAACTCTTTAACTAAATCAACATTTGTAGTTTTTGTAAGTTGTATCAAGCGGTACAGCAAATCATACTTACTTACTGTTATATCTTGTTTTAACCAGTCATAATAAATTACTTGATACGCGAGGTCTTTATTTATTTGCCTTAATCGAGAAAAATTTATAATAAAGTACGATTCTTCTTGAGAAATGCCATCTTCCATCCATGAAAAACCTGCTAAAGTGAACGCTATGTCGAGGTCTCCGTCATACGCAATGTTGTTTATAATAGATAGAATAGAAAAAATCGTTGCATCATATGAACTTGTTAACCAAGAATAACTTGCAATTACATCCCATAACCCCGTAGTTCTGCCCATTTCAAATAAACTACATAGTAAATCATAATTATTTTTAGCATTAGGTTCTAATTGTTCATATTCAACAAATTCGTCAAATATAGATTCTGAATCAGAGTTATTCTGAAATTTAGAATCTATTAAGTTTTTTATGGTTAAGGTGTTCTCTGGTATTTGATATGCTTTCTCCAAATATCGTAACCCACAATCTGACATCAAATCATTATCAATAATTAATTTATTGGATTTTAAGTCTAATCTAAGCCCTGCTAAATAATTCTGTACGCCATCAGATTTCAAGCAGTAATTTGGCAAACTTGCCTCTATTATAATATCTCTGCACTCTAGATTTTTTATTTGAGGTATCACAGTGGGTTTAACAGTAGGGTTAATGGGGATTGTTTCTATGACAGAACTTCCGTCAATTAACAACAATTCATCGGAATCATTCAAGTTTGCAGATTCTACGGGGATAGTTGTAATGATCGGTACCCTATCAACATCTTCACAAGCAGTTAAAGTAAATATAAAAATAAAAATTGCAAATACTCTAACAAAATTAAGTCTCATAAATTTCTCTTGCTGTAAAAACTCCAATTATAAATATCAGTTCATGTCTGCTGCAATTTGCAAATATCAGATTGATATTTATAATCTTATCATCTGTAATAGAAATTTATCATTTCAAATATTTCATATTATTCAGAAAATATAATTAAAAAACATAGGATTAGAGGTTTTATCGTGATTAGAGCGCTAGGAAACAAAGTACCGAAAATTCATCCAACTGCATTTGTAAGTGAGTCAGCATACGTTGTAGGCGATGTAGAAATAGGCCCTGGAACCTCTATTTGGCACGGAGTAGTAATACGAGCTAATAAACATAAGGTCACTATTGGATCAAACGTAAACATCCAAGATAATAGCGTTATACATAGTGATTCTGATTGCATATTCGGTGATAACACTACACTTGGGCACTTGGTTATGTGTCATGCTAAATATGTTGGAAGCAATACTTTATTAGGTAACGGAGCCATAGTAAATAATGAAGCTTCAATAGGATCTAATAGCATCATAGCTTCAGGTTCTGTGGTTCTCGGGAATGCCATAATACCGGACAATTCCTTTGTCGTAGGTGCTCCAGCTAAAATAGTGAAACAAACTGACTCAAAACATCATGAAATGATTAAGCGCACAGCAGAAAACTATTATGAAAATGGTCAGATATTTTTAGAAAATAATTTGCAAGACCCAGATCAACACAATTTTTCATAATGTGATTCCATCTTCAAAATACCGACCTCTATCTGCTACAATAATTAAATAAATTAAACATAGGACAATTAAAAATGCCAAATCTTCCTTTCGGTAAACAAGGAATATTCTTAACAATGTTACTGGGTGGACTTATTACCATAGCAGTAATAGGGCTTTTAAGTTTTAACTTATTCCCTTGGAACACTATATATTCTTCTTGGCCATGGAACTTATTCGCTACTCCTTAGAAAATAAGCAATGAATGGCGCAAAATCATATATTAGATCTAGCTAAAAATTTAAACGGTAGCCTTCTTAAAATAACCGCTATTATTTTCCAGTACCGAGGCGTATATACCAAAAACTTATGGCGATCTACCGCTCTCACTATTGAATACCCTACAGCAACAGGTGAGGAAAATAATTTTGTTTTAGGCATATGGGAAGTCATACTAGTTGCAACTAACCCTGGTTTAATTAAAGTTAAAGAAATATTACATTCATGAGCTTCTTGCCGTAGCCCTTCCAAATAAAAACTCACCATCTGTTTTGTCATTCCGTATTCAAAATTACTAGGTCTACTCCTGTCGCCAGCGATAGAAGAAATAACACAAATACCACCGCTAACATTATTTTTCATATGATTAAACAAAGCCCGAATTAACAAGACGGTACTCACGCCATTAATCTCAATAAGTTTTTTTAAGTTTGATGTATTTTTCATTTCTTCAGAATTGAATAAAACCCCATGAGCGATCAACACTAAATCTATCTTTCCTAAGTTTTTCTCACAAAATTCTATCAACTTACCATGCGTTTCATAATTTATGACATCTATTTCGTATAAATACACTGCAGGTGCATTATTAATTTCTAGTTTCTGCTTTAGTTCATTCATTTTATTTAGGTCTCTTGAAGCTAATACAAAATTACATCCTCTTTTAGCCCATATAAGAGAACATTCTTTTGCAATATCCGAATTAGCTCCAACAACCAATACGTTTTTATAATCATTCATTCATTCATTCTCCTCCAATAGCTAGATGAAAAATTAGGATCTATATGAGGAACAAATTGTTCTAAATTAGAAAAATTACGGTGAAAATACTTTGGGTTCATTCTGAAATCTTTAGCTGGGTATATCGCTCCTCCGCAATTAAAAACAACATTGTCCATAATATCTAAAATTTCCAATGTTTTAGCATTAATTTTAAAAAAATCAATTGATAAAGTAACTCCTTGCCGCGGAAATGACATAAATCCATTAGGTTCAACAAGGCCAAATATTTTTATCACGTTCAAAAAAGACACTGTTTTTACAGAAAATGCCAATTCTAGAAGCTTAGTAATAATATCTGAAGCATTGTGGTACGGAATGCGGCATTGATATTGAATGAACCCAGAAGAGGGTAAAAACTTATTCCAATCCGTTATGAAATCCAATGGAAACAAATAATCATTAAAATGTTTTGCGCCATTATTAGTTCTCATTCTAATATTATAGAACCTATTTATAATTTTAACTAAAATTCTATTCACTTTACATGATTTAGCCAAAAATGAAGGTATATTACGTTCTTTAATAATTCCATTGTTTTTGTTGCGTTTGGGAATATTGCAAAAATTAGCCAATTGTAATATTCCGCTTCCTATTTTTCCGGTGCTGTTTAACCATCCTACAGTATATTCATATTCAGAATCGTTTTTTGTAGTTAAGTCTATAAATTCTTTAATACTGCCAAAAGGTTTGTTTTCAACGTTCAAGAACTGAGATGGAATTCGAATTAATTGTATTGTCGCCGTAATGATCAGGCCAGTAAGGCCTATGCCTCCGATTGTTGCATGAAACAGCCCGGGGTTCTTATCATTACTACATTCGACGAGTCCAACATCTGTACGATATATCTCCAAAGAAACAATATGGTTACCAAAACTGCCTTTCACATGGTGGTTTTTACCATGAATGTCATTTGCAATAGCCCCCCCTACCGAGACGTTTTTGGTACCCGGCACAACTGGTAAAAACCATTGAATTGGAGTTATTTCATTAAGAATTTGTTTGATAGTTGCTCCAGATCCGCAACGCAATATACCAGTAACTCTATCAAATTCAAATATAGAACTTAGTGCGTTTGTATCAAAAAGAATTCCATTTTCGTTCAAACACACATCTCCATATGAACTTCCCTTTCCAAATGCCAACATTTTATCTTGTTCAAAATCATTGGGTAGCTGCTCTAAATATGACCATATTGCACTATGGTCATATTGCGGATATTTTGTCCAAGGAATATATCTTAAGGATTTCATAGCAGTTGAGAAAAATCTATATACAGTAAAATAATGCACAGACAAATCCAGGCGAATACCGCACAAAGTAAAGATTTATCTTTAATAAAAAGTTTCGAAGGGTCGTCTTCTGCGTTTGGGCGTGTCATTACTGCAAGAAACTTGAATATGGAATACATCACCAAAGGTATAGTAAATATCAAATTATTTTTTGTTATTACAGTTTGGCCTATCATGGTCCACAAACAATACAGAACTATCAATAATCCGGCTGTAATATTAATATAATGATCTGTTAAGGTAATATCATTATCTAGTTTATTATTGTCATCCAAATCCATTACTAAAGCTTTGCGGCGCTTTAGTAAGCTTATAAAGACAGCAGCGGTAAATGTAACCAATATCAACCATTCTGATATTTCAACTCCTATCACCAAAGATCCCGATAAGACTCTAATCACAAATCCTGTAGCAACAATCATAATTCCTATATGAAACTTTTTATTAAATATCCAAGAATACCCCATGTTCATTGCAAAATATGCTGATACTAAAATTATAAAGCTCAAATTAAACGTTGCAATCAAAGGTATAAAAGCCAAAATGATACACAGGATTGCTGCAAAGATGGCCTGGAATTTAGTAACCTCGCCAGACGATACTGGGCGCAACTTTTTAACAGGATGAGTTGCATCAATTTTAGAGTCAAATACATCGTTAATACAGTAAACAGCACTCGATATTAAACATAAACTTATGAATCCCCAAATGGCCTTAATAACAAAATCGTAATTAAATAATTCTAAAGCGAATATCAATGGTATAAAAATCAACAAGTTTTTAATCCATTGCCATGGCCTTAACAAAATAAAGAGAGCCCGAAAATTAATCACAAACACTGACCTTATACAAAATAAAATCGCATGTAAGCCGATGAAGGGAGTTGAACCCTTGACCTACGGTTTACGAAACCGCCGCTCTACCACTGAGCTACACCGGCAATGTACCTGCACGAGTGGCTAATATTTTAGCATATGCCTACTATATTGGTAGGATTTTTACATGATAAATTTTCTTTGCTATTTCTAATTTTCTCACATAACGTCAATTTTGATACTGAGTGGTTGCCTACTTGCTTTTGAGTCTTCTGGTACTTAAAATGATTGTAGTATGCAAATCATACTAATATTGATTGTCGGAAATGCGCGTATTCATTATAAACAGCAAGGCAACCATTCAAATGCCAGAACAGAATGTAGTATATATTTAACTAAACGTGTATGGTATACTACATTCACATTAAAACTAAGGTAAAATAAATTGAGTTTCCTTACCAGACTTGCGTTAGAAAGAAAATCGGTCTCACTACTCCTAATCATAATAGTTGCAGTAGTTGGAATATATTCTTACATTACTCTCGAACAAGAATTATTCCCAGACATTGAATTCCCAAATGTGACAATAATTACCTTTTACCCGAACTCCAACCCTGACACCATTGACAGAGATATTACACGCCCGATAGAAACTGCAATTGATTCAGTAGATGGAATCAGGACGGTAACATCTAGTTCTTCCAGCTCTAATTCTGTAACTATGGCAACATTTGAGTTCGGTGAAGACATGAAGGAAGCTGAGCGGAATATAGAAAGCGCAATATCAACTGTGACTCTTCCTGAATTTGCAACAACTCCACTAATAAGTCGTATCAACAATAACACCTTCCCAATCATGCGACTAACCATTAGTGGAAAAAGAGACATCCCTTCGTTGCAAAAAATAGTAGACGATTTGATAACACCCCAAATAGAATCAGTAAACGGTGTGTTTCGAGTTGATATATCAGGTAAATCTTTGGAACGAGTTGAAATTTTATTCAATGATAGCAAGTTGTCTGATGTAGGGTTATCTCGAAATGATATTTCCAATGCTATACAAAATAATAATATTGATATGGCGGCTGGGAGCATGGATTCCAAAGGAATCAAATATCCTATCAAAACAACTAATGAATTCACTTCAATAAAAGATTTAAACGACCTAATAATCGGGTACGAAAAGAAATTAAACTCTTCAACCCAAGCCTTCCAAATTTATTACGATAGGCCAATTAAATTAGCCGACGTCGCATCGGTAACTATTGACACTGATAAAGCTACAACTATATCAAGAACTAATGGAAAACCAAGTCTAACTCTGTTCATATTGAAAGATCCTGATGCCAATACTGTCACAGTAACTGATGAAATTTCCCAAGTAATGGCTAATTTAACCAATCTTCCAGAAGATATTAGTATTTTAACGCTGCAAAATGATGGACCAGAAGTCGAACGACAATTAGTAAAACTTTTTAGTGAAGGAGCAATAGGGTTTCTATTCGCAATGACAGTAGTTTTCATATTCCTTCTGAGTATTAAACCTACTATTTGGAGCGGTGCCAGAACCGCTTTAGGCCCAACATTCATTATTGGATGTTCAATACCACTAAGTTTATTACTTGGCATCATAGCGGTTAATTTATATGGTATATCTCTAAATTTCATGAGTTTAGCAGGATTAGCCATTGCGGTAGGACGGGTCGTCGATGACAGTATAGTAGTACTAGAAAATATTTACAGGCATATCCAATTTGGCGAAACCAAAATGGAAGCAGCTATAAGCGGGACCAAAGAAGTTGGAGCAGCTATAATCTCATCGACTCTAACTACCGTAGTAGTTTTTATACCATTAACTTTCATACAAGGGTTAGTCGGCGAATTCTTTACCCCCTTCGCTATATCTGTTAGTTTTGCTTTGTTAGCATCTACAATAATAGCTTTAACGGCGGTGCCTGTATTAAGCATTTTCTTTCTAAAAACTGAACACATAAGAAATTCCGCTCGGCTCAATACCGACGGTCCTAATATATTGCAAAAAATATACATACCGGTTCTCAAATGGTCCATAAATCACAAATTAGTCGTTATAATATCCTCAATAATAATCTCTGGTTCCAGTTTTGGGTTATTATTTTTTATCCCAGCAACATTGTTCCCTGCTACTGCATCGGAATTCATTACAATAGACTTAGAGCTCCCGACGAGCAGCTCAATTAATGAGACTTTCGACGAAGTATTAAAGATAGAAACTATCCTAAGTGAACTCGAAAAAGATAGCATAGTAAAGACTTATCAAGTAAGCCTAGGAGCATCTTCGAATGTACAGGGAGTAGATTCTGCATCTAGCGGTTTCAATTTGGCTGGGTTTTTCATAACACTTGATAAAACGCAACAAATTGAAACTGTTAGATACCTAGAGCAAAATATTAAACTTGATGAATCAACAAAAATTAACATTCAAAGTTTAAGTAACGGTCCACCAGCTGAAGATTTACAATTGACTCTGACTGGCAAAAACTTCAACGACGTTAATAAAGCTGCAAATTTATTGATGACCCAAATTGAAACATTAGAAGGCGTTAAAAATATTAATAGCGATTTAAAAGCATCTAAGCCTCAAATAGTAATTCGACCAGATATTGAAAAAATTACCCAGTATGGCACAAGTGTAATGGCTGTTGGTTCTCAGGTAAATTTATTATTGGTAGGAAATAAAATTTCTGAAATTGACATTGAAGATACCACTATGGATATTATTTTTAAAGGATATGTGGTTGATGAAAATAATATAAATATGTTTAAAGGATTAGACATTGAAACTCCATCAGGCAAAGTAAAACTAGGATCGCTCGCTAATATATTTATCGAAGATGGACCTACTTCAATCAAACGATATGACACCGAAAGATCAATAAATATAAATGGTAATATCACAGCAAAGGACACCCAGGGTGTAGGAAGAAAAATAGACGAAATTGTTCAAAACACTACTTTGCCATTGGGAGTCACAGTAGAAAGTGGTGGCATATTTCGACAAATCTCTGAAGGGTTCAACGATTTATACGCAGCAATGTTAATTGGAGTGATCCTTGTCTACCTAGTCATGGTTATATGCTTAGGATCTTTGAAAACCCCTTTTATCATCGTATTAAGCCTTCCACTGGCAATTGTAGGCGCACTAGTAGCTTTAACGATCACTGATCGAACATTAAGCTTGTCAGCATTAATGGGGTTCTTGCTTTTAATTGGAGTTGTAGTTACAAATGCGCTCGTGCTGTTGACCTTTGTAGAACAACTTAAAGACCAAGGGATGAATGCTTATGATGCTATGTTAGAGGCAGGTAGAATTCGATTAAGACCTATATTAATGACAGCTTTTACAACAACTTTTGCGCTATTGCCACTAGCTTTATCAGCAGGCGGGAGTGGAGAAATAATTGGAGCAGAGTTAGCAACAGTAGTTATTGGAGGTCTTATCAGTAATACATTTTTAACTTTGATAGTAATCCCTTCTATATACTTGATATTTCAAGAATCCCCAACTAGATTTATTACAATTTTAACTAATAAAACTTTTCTCAAAATAAGGAGAGGGCGTAAAACAAATGCAAATTCTTAGCCAAATAAAGAACACTTTGTTTCCTAACACGGTCAAATTTTTCATAGTTTCCATGGTATTTTCAACTCTATTATTAGCTTCCTGTCTCCCGAATGACAACGCTAGCAATAACGACATGCCGGCACCTCAAACGGAACAAGTTACTGAAAAGGAAATTAAAATAAAAGGAAATCTTGTTTTTAAAGATCGTAAATCACTCGATTTCGGAATCACAGGCAAAATCGGCGAGATTCATATAAAAGAAGGCCAACACGTTCAACAAAATCAGCTATTAATGACAATAGATAATACAACCAAAGCTACGTTCCATAAACAAATACAACAATCCAGGTTAAATTTAGATAATGCGATAGAAACCCAAAATTTACACATGTCTGCCCAAGATAACTTGATTGCCAAGAAAGAATCTGCAATAGCCAGTACTCAGAAAACGCAGGCTATATCTGTGACATCTTTGGATACAGCACACAAAAATCTAGCTAATTTTGAAAATAACCAGGTTCAAAAAATTACTTCTGCAGAACAAGCTGTCACAACTGCTGAATTAAACCTAGAAACTGCTGAACAAAATTTAAATAACCATGCAATAACCGATGCTCAAGCAATCGTAACAGCTCAAAACGCTAAAGAAACTGCCATCCATAATTTACAAATTGCAGAAGATGCATTACATAGTTATCGACTAGGATGGCTAACTAAAGCACCCTTCCGGGATGGAGTCTTTGATTTCGACGAAGTGAATCGGTACGAAATTGCAATAGAGGTTGCCTCAATAGCAATAGACAAAGCAGAAGCTGATTTAAACAATATATTAGATGACACAAAGGAATTGGATAAAGCAGATCTTAATATAAAAGTAACTGCTGCGCAAAACACATTAACGAATGCGAACACTTCTTTGAACAACCTTACCGATGGTTCTAGTTCATTGACTTATAAAGAACTTCAAACAGCCATAACGTCTGCAACTAAAGAAATTGAAGAATCCAAATCAACTTTAGTGAAGTTATCAAAAGAACTTGAAGAATTAATTTCCGATCCAAATGATAGTCAAAATAACCTAAATGCGTCATCTGTAGCGTTATATAAACAAGCTTTAGAAGACGCAGTAACTGATTATGGAAAATCCGAAATATTGTCTCCCTCAGAAGGGCTCATATATTCAATAAATGGAAAAGTTGACGATCGTATAAATAAAGATTCCATAGTATTGAAATTGGTTGATCCCAATTCTTTGATATTTCAAGGTTATGTAGAAGGGGATTATTTACAATACATAAATCTTGGTACTGCAGTCGAAGTTCATATACCGGAATTGAATGCTATTCCGTACAAAGGAGAAATTGTACAAATCAGTGCAGTTCCTAAAACCACTCGAGGAATCATAACTTTCCCATTAGAAATTGCAATTGAAATGCCAAAAACCATCTCGTCTAATATGGAAAATTTTCAAGCTTATGTTAAAGTGTTGATAAATTCCTAAGTCCAGCAATAAGGACATAAAAAATAATGGAAATTGGAATAATCGGCGCCGGCATGACCGGACTTACTGCAGCATATTTTCTTAGCGAACACGGCCACCAAGTGACCATATATGAACACGCTCCATTTATTGGAGGCCATGCTTCCACTTTCACTTTGAACGGAGTGCAGCTCGAAAGAGGTTACCATCACATATTTACTAGCGATGAAGATATATTAGATTTGATCCAAATTATTGGCATACCTGATGGTATGCGGTGGATCAAATCAACTGTTGGTATTTACGCGGAATCAAAAATATATGCTTTGAATACTCCTTTTGACTTATTAAAATTAAGGCCACTAAAAATATTAAACAGAGTTCGCCTTGGCTTAGTATTGTTTTACATTCAACGGCAAAAAAATTGGATGAAATATGAAAAAATTTCAGCCGCTGAATGGTTAAATAAATACCTAGGTAGTCAAGCTTATAAAGTTTTATGGGAACCTTTGTTAATTGGAAAATTTGGAGAAAACCTTTATAAAAATGTACCAATGGCTTGGATTTGGGGTAAGTTGAATACAAGAGTAAAATCTCGAGATAAAGGCGCAAATTCAGAATTATTAGGATATCCCGTTGGCAGTTTCAATAACATTCTGACAGTATTAAACGATAAACTTATTAATAACGGCGTAAAAATACATATCAATACATCTGTCACTTCAATATACAATGACGAAAATGGTACTAATATATCTACCAATTCAGCAGAATCTAAACCAAAACGATTCGATAAAATATTATCAACAGTATCTAACGATATTTTTGAAAAACTCACTCCTGAATTGCATAAATTTCCAAACTATATAAGTAAGCTTAGAGCCGTAAATTATCTATCTGCAGTAGTTTTGATTTTAGAATTGGAAAACAGTCTCTCTGAATTTTACTGGATGAATATAGCAGAACCTACATTTCCTTTCTTAGGTATTATAGAACACACCAATTTAATACCTAATTCTGAATACCAAGGAAGTCATATCATTTACATAACCAATTATGTCGATACTGAAACTGATATCTACCAAATGACCGAGCGAGACCTGATAGAAACATACAAGCCATATTTAAATAAAATTAATCCGAGCTTCAATGATTCTTGGATTAAAAATTCGTTCCACTTCAAAATCAATAAAGCGCAGCCAGTTATGAACCTGGATTATTCAAAAAAAATGCCACCTCATAACACGCCAATTAAAAATGTGTATCTAGCCAATACTTCTCAAATTTATCCTGAAGATAGAGGGACTAATTATAGCGTTAGAATGGGAAAATATATGGCATCAACAATCATGGAAGATGGATCAAATAAGTAATACACACTTCGTAATCATGGTATCAATATAATACATCATCAGTATTAAGTGAATTCTGGCATAACCTTATTAGCAAACAATTCGATACTATGTTGAGCGGTTTCCCAGGACATATCACCTAATCGGAAATGAATAATCATTCCGCCTATGCCAGTGTCATCAATCATTTTTAATTTCTCGCAAATGGTCTCTGGGGATCCATATAGTAACCCGTCTTCTACGCTATCTAATGCTCTTTTTGAAGTTGCTGCGATTTGATCGCTAATTTCTTGCTGAGTGTTATATTTCTCTCTGTTGGTTGTCAAGAATTTGCGCATGTTTAGAAAACTGCTTACTCCAATTTCTTCGGCTTCTTTATCTGTATCAGCAACAACTATATTTCTCCACGCCCACGAATTAGATAAATTATAGTCTATTTGCTCGTCATCGAATTTACAGGATTTCATGGTATGACGGTATGCATCTATTCTGTTTTTGGTTACTTCATTAGTTTGAATGTTCATTAGAAATGGTCTGTTTTGTTTTGCCATTTCTCTTACAGATTCTTCTCCTGAGCATGCTCTCAATACTGGAGGGTGAGGTTTTTGATACACAGCTGGTCGAAGAGAAGGTAAATCTATATTCCAAAATTTGCCGGAGTGCTTAAAATTATCATTAGTCCAGACTTTCGATAATATTTCTTCAACTTCAGATAATCTTTCAATAGATTCTGACGGGTCTACTCCAAAACCTCTAAATTCATAATAATTGTATGCAGATCCTTTTCCTACACCTACAGTTATTCTTCCTTTACTTATATTGTCAATTAATGAAACTTGCTCTGCAAATCTTATCGGGTGGTGCAAAGCCATTTGTGCAACGGCAAAACCTATACGAATGTTATTGGTAGAACTAGCAATAGCTGATGCAAAAGTCATCGGATCAACATATGCGCATCCTCCGTCAAAATGATGCTCGGCCAACCAAACGGTATCAAATCCTAGTTTATCGCATAACTGAGCTTCTGATAAAGACTCAGTAATTACATTATAGTCACCTGCAGGGACTTTACTTTCTGGAAACAGAAAATCAGAAAATTTCATATACAACCTAATTATTAAAATTATGTCTGCCAGTATATCTTAATGTCACTAAGTATCAAGTTTGATACTAGCAAAAGCCTTTAGGGCTTTTTCTCTTGATTCTTTTAAGTCTACAATTGGCCAAGGGTAATCAATTCCTAATCTGACTCCAGATTTATCTAAAATAGATTCCGGAGCTTCCCACGGGCTAAACAAATATTTTGTTGGAAGATTTTTTAATTCAGGAACATAAGTTTTGATATATTGCCCATCTGGGTCAAATTTTCTTCCCTGTATAATCGGGTTAAATATTCTAAAATATGGAGCGGCATCTACACCACATCCTGTAATCCATTGCCATCCAGTGCTGTTGTTAGCAATATCTGCATCCACTAACCGCTCCCAAAACCAATCTCTTCCATAATGCCAATTAATTAATAAATTTTTCACAAGAAACGAACCAACAATCATTCGCAATCTATTGTGCATGTACCCTGTGCTAAAAAGTTCTCTCATGCCAGCATCTACTAAAGGATATCCCGTAATGCCTTTTTGCCATTGTATTAGATGAATAGTATTTTCTTCCCATGGGAAATTATCAAATTTTTCTTGTACATTTTTATATGGCAAAGATGGGAAATGATAAAGTAAATAATATGAAAATTCTCTCCATGAAAGTTCAGATAAAAATTTATCTGAATCATCTTCAAGTTTTTCTCTTAGTTCAGAAACAGCATTCCAAATTTGAATAGGAGATATTTCTCCAAAATGTAAATATGGAGATAATTTAGAAACGTTATTTAGACCAGGAAAATCTCTACCAAGTTTATAATTATTTAAACCCTTATTTACAAATATATCGCACTGCTTGGCCGCTGCTTTTTCGCCAATAGACCAATTTTTTAATAATTGATTAGTGCGGTCGGGCTTAGCAAGCAATCCCAAATCTAATAACTTGCATTCTTTCTCATTATCCTCAATCCAGGATATATGTGTTATATCTGTCAAGGGTCTGATATTGGACATTAAAGTGTTTATTTTTTTTGAAAAGGGTGTGAAAACTTTATATGGCAATTGCTGTTGGTTTAAAATCTCTGATGGGTCCACTAGTAAAGAGCCATTGAAGCAATTGTAATCGATATGTTTATTAGTTAATAATTGAATTACTTCTGAATCCAAATTTAAATTTTCGGGTGAATAAACTTTATTCCAAACAAGTTTATTTATGTCATATTTATCAATTAGCTTTAGCAATATAGATTTAGTGTCACCTTGGAAAACTTGTAAATTGCCTTTAAGCGACTCATTCAAGTTTTCAAGTGAGCGATGTAGCCAAGATTTAGACACAGAGCCAGGTTCAGAAATAGACCCATAGTCGTTTATATATACAGGTAGTATTTGGGCATTTTTACACGCCTCAGATAGAGCCGGGTTATCATGTATTCTAAGATCTTGCCGGAACCAGTGAATGATTCTAAATTCCATTCACACCCCCAAGTAACGGCGGAGAGAGTGGGATTCGAACCCACGATACCCAAAAGAATATACCGGTTTTCGAGACCGGCGCCTTCAACCGCTCAGCCATCTCTCCTCTACTATAATGACCTAACCACTAATTATGCTTTCTTCAACATTCAAAGAGCGAGCCAATTCAGTAATTTGTCTCCATGTTTCGTCTTCAATAAATATACCTTCAGCTCTTCTTTTTTGTTCAGTTCTATGTTCAATTTCACCAGGATAGAAAACTTCAGAAAAGCCTGTTGCAGGCGGAGAAGTTTTAACAAATTCAGCAAACTCTTTCACGCTAGTCTTAAATTCAGCAACTTCTCTAAAATATTCAACGTTATAAACACTTATAAAACAACCATCATTATGGCGAGCTTTTGGGTCAATTCCAAAGCCTAATCCAGTGAATAATCCTGAGAACATTTCTACCATGAAAGATAGGCCATATCCCTTGTGGCCTTGATCAGCGCCAACAGGCAAAATAGCGCCACCAGCATAATAATCATTCGGGTCGGTGGTCGGATTTCCGTCTTTATCAACTATCCATCCTAATGGTACTTGTTCTCCTCTGTTTCTAGCTAAACTTATTTTACCTGCAGCTACTGCGCTTGTAGCCATATCTAAAACAACTGGTCCATCTAAGTCGCTAGGCACTCCAATACAAATAGGATTAGTGCCTAATCTACGAGCTTTCCCTCCAAACGGTGCTACGGCCTTAGGTCCTGCTCCAGAATCAGCAGTTATCATTCCTATCATATTTGAATTTAAAGCCATAGTGGCGTAATCGCCTAATCTACCAATATGACTTTGATGTTTCACAGTAACTGTAGCAACTCCGGTTTCTGATGCTTTTTTTATTGCTAAGTTCATAGCTTTTTCTGTAACTACAAAACCGAATCCCCAATTTCCTTCTATAACTGCTGTAGATGCAGTTTCTTTCTCAATAAGAAACGGAGCTCCAGGGACTATGTGTCCTTTATCTATTCTTTCGCAATATTCAGGCACATGTATGACTCCATGGGAATCATGACCAACTAAATTTGCTTTAACCTGGTGAGCTGCAACTACTTTTGCTTCTTCTTCTGGTGTACCTTTAGCAACATAAATACTGACTGCTAAATTTTCTAAATGGTCTGGTCTAAAATTAGGCATGTCCTACCTCCATGTAAATTAAATTTAGTCTATAATTCTATGCAGTATTTGTCTATCTTCCAAAGATAGTTATTGTTAGTATTTGAGGGTCATGTTAATATTGTTAGCTCTAGGCCCCCGTAGCTCAGTGGATAGAGCGCTGGCCTCCGGAGCCTGAGACGAGAGTTCGACCCTCTCCGGGGGTACCACTTATCGTCGGGGTGTAGCGCAGGGGTAGCGCGCCTGTTTTGGGAACAGGAGGTCGTAGGTTCAAATCCTATCACCCCGACCATTTTAAACTGAGGAATTGTATGAATCCTACTAACAAATCTCATATAGTTATCAGAGATCTGTCATATTTTGGATCATCCGCATCAAGTACTAGAGCCGTTTACGCACAAACTCAAAAGACTAAGTTCTACAAGTGCCAAACTGACTTTCCCATAAACTACACAGTCTTAAGGTGAGTAGTGACGATGCAATGAATAAACATTACGAAATGTTCATACTAAACTACAATGCTTTAAATCATTACGATAACGGCCAAAGCCGAAATGAAATTGAAGCCACGGTGCATAAAATCATAGTAAAGGGCACAGCTCCACAAATCCAGGCTATGATTCAGGAACAATTAAAGCCAACTGTAGATAATTGCATTAAAACTCTAATATCCCAAAACAAGCTGGAACTTAATGCAAATAACCAATACACAATAACGTCCACTGGAATAAATTATTTAATAAAAGAAGGTCAACCAATACTACAGGAACTTCAAGAATTATTGCCAATCTGGTTTGGAGAGATAGATGGAAGCCAAACTGACAATGACGGTTTTTGGACTGTTATCGCCGAATATTATAATTATTTTTTTATAGACATACCAAAATTAGAAAACCATTTATAAACGTAACAGCATGAATAAATTTACTATACTAAAATTACTACTCGCATCGATCGTAACATTTACATTAGTTATACTTTACTACTCAGTTCGAATCTATTTATTAAATAACTGACTGATGAATACTAAATCAAAAGCCCAACAAGTATTTGGCGAACACGCTCCTCAATATGCTTCCAGCTCCGTACATGTTCGGGATGACAGTTTAGATATAATAGAAAAATTTGTTGACGGCACTAAATATAATATCGCAATGGACATTGGAACAGGAGCGGGGTTCACAGCACTTAGTTTAAGTAAATTTTCCACATTAGTGATTGCTAGTGACCCCACTTCACAAATGCTGCAACAAGCTTATAACGCTTATTCGAATAACAACATAAAACATATCTCAATAGTACAGAATATTGCAGAACAGATTCCTATAAAAGACGGAATCATAGATCTAATTACATGCAGAAAAGCAGGCCACCATTTCTCCAACTTTAAATCGTACCTAGAAGAATCTCATAGAATTTTAAGAGATAATGGAACTCTCGTAATTGCAGATAGTGTCAGTCCGGAAGATCTGGAAGCAGAAAAGTGGTTCAATGACATCGAGCTGCAACGTGATCTTTCTCATATTTATAACAGAACTCCAACTACTATAAAAAACTTATTACATAATGCAGGGTTTCAATTGCAGTGTGAAAAAACAACAAGAATTTACCTACAATTTAGCAGTTGGGTAGCAAGAACTGGAGTCAATCCTCAACATATAAATAGTTTAAAACAACAATTTACCGAAGCAAGTGCCAACATAAAAAAACATTTTCAAATACAAAACAGTGATAATGACATCTCATTTTCTTGGCCATGCCTAGTGGTGAAATGTGCAAAAATAACAAAAACTACCCGTTAATTTATCATTAATGTATAATGCTGTTAGAACTAAACAACAAGGGTTTAAAAATGGAAGTAGTATTTTTACAAGATGTACCTGGAACAGCGGAAGCTGGCCAAATTAAAAAAGTATCAAATGGATATGCTCGGAATTATTTGATTCCAAAGAATTACGCCGAACTTGTTACTGAAGACGCTATTAAAAGATTACATAAAATTAAAGTAGCTGGGGACAAAGTTAGAATTCAAATAACTTCAGAGATGTCTGAATTAGCTAAGCTTATTGAAGGTACAACGATAGAAGTAACCGGTAGAGTTACACCTACTGGCAGATATTATGGAGCTATAACCGGAACAAGGGTCGCTGACGAATTAAGCGAAGTATTAGGTAGAACTATTGAACGGCGACTGTTAGATGTAATGGAAGCAATCAGAGAACCAGGAGAATTTGATGTCTCCCTCAGACTTGCTAACGAAATACATGCTAATATAAAAATAGTGGCCACTGCCGAAGAATAGTAATGTACGCAGAACAACTTCTGCCACACGATATAGAGGCTGAAGAAGCCGTCCTCGGATCAATCCTAATTGACAGTGATGCATTCCTTAAAGTATCGACAAAGATCTTCCCAAATGATTTTTACAGAGAAAAAAACAGAATTTGCTATCTGGCATGCACCAAACTTGTTGAACGGAACGAAGAGATTGACCAGATCACGTTAAGCCGTGAACTCAGCAGAGACCAGCAATTAGATATCGTTGGGGGCATAGCCTACCTCAGCCATTTAATTGCAATTACGCCCACATCACTTAATGCAGAGCACTATGCTAACCTAATAGCACGAGCTTCTAAAATGCGCCAATTAATTGACGCAGCTTCTAAAATTTCTTCAATAGGATATGCAGATTCAGAAGACGTTGATACATCAATCAGGCAAGCAGAAGATCTAATATTTAAAATCAGAGACACTGACGCTAACCGAGGATTTGCACCTTTACGGCAAATTTTTGATGAATACTTAGAGGATCGAGCAACATTCGCTGACGATTTAGACGCAGCTTCGGGTCCTATTATGACTGGCTACGACGATCTTGATCAATTACTCGGAGGGTTACAACGGTCAGACTTAGTCATTTTAGGGGCACGTCCAGGACTAGGTAAAAGCTCCCTCGCAGTCAGCATATCGGTAACAGCTGCAAAAAACGGTCTAAAAGTAGGGATATTTAGCTTAGAAATGAGCAGAGAACAGTTAGCCATGCGAATGTTAGCAGCAGAAGCAAATGTAGATGCACATAGGCTTAGACTAGGGTTAGTCACAGAATCTGATGAACAACGAATAACAGACTCTATAGGTCAATTATCAGATATACCGTTGTTCATTGATGACACCCCATTTCAATCAGTCTTAGAAATGCAAACCAAAAGCAGGAGGCTTGCTCTAGAACATGGTCTAGATCTATTAATAGTTGATTACCTCCAATTAATACAAGGCACTTCAAATTCAGCGACATCTAACAGAGTCCAAGAAATGAGCTATATCTCAAGATCTATAAAAGGTATGGCTAGAGACCTTCACATACCAATACTCACTTTATCTCAGCTAAGCCGGGTTATTGAAACCAGGCCTGGACACAGACCTTTATTATCTGATTTACGAGATAGCGGTTCTATTGAGCAAGATGCAGATATAGTAATGTTCATATATAGAGAGGATTCATATTATACAGAGCAGGAATGGGATCAACAATTTCCTGAAAGACCCTATCCCAAAGGTATAGCAGAAGTTTTAGTTGCCAAACATAGGCATGGACCTACTGGATCTATAAATTTAATTTTTAATGAAAATGTTGTTCGGTTTAATTCATTACCTCGAATCAGAGAGATTTAGAATGAGTGAAAACAACTTCAAAAATATGAACACAACTTCATTTTTTGAGATGATGATAGAACAAGTTGACGATCCAAAAGAATTAAAAGTTATCCTGACAATGTACCATCTACTACAAGAGGTCAACGGTTACCCAAAAATTATTAACCAATCTGACATTTTATCCAATCCGCTCCTAAATAGAGGATTATATGAAAATAAACAACAAATCAGATCTGGATTAAATGCAGTGATTAACCGTGGCATTTTTACTCAATTATCTCGACTAGATGAAGAGAATAGCCAAATCTATTATTCATTGAACAACGAAAATGACCTAGATGAACTTATTTTAAATGGATATAATGTTATTAATCCTGATCATAATCCCGTAGTACCTCAAACACAAAGTAAAAAACCGAATATAGTTAACCCGAATATTTTTCAATTATATGAAAATAGTATAGGAACAATAACACCTTCAATATCGGAAGAGCTTAAAGAATCGGAGCAACTGTATCCACCGGACTGGATACAAGAAGCATTCGATATCGCTGTATCTGCAAACAAAAATAACTGGAAATATATACACACAATATTAAAACGGTGGAAACACGAAGGCAAAAAAGATGGAAAGTTTAGGAGACATATTAAGGCGTCTAGCAGTAACAAACACCTTGACGAGTATAGAAAGCACAGACTCCGAAATAATTAATTGTACAATTTGCCAAGATATAGGGTGGGTAAGTAAACAACTTCCTTTTGGACATCCAGATTTTGGAGCAGCATTTCAGTGCGAATGTCAAAAGACAAAAACTGAAGAGACACGCTTAGCCACATTGCAAAATGTAAGTAACCTTGGGCCTTTAACACAGTTAACATTCGAAACCACTAATAAAGATTATTTCAAAGATGTTGCAGAACAATTAATATTCGAACAAGCCCTTCAGAAAGCTCACTCTTATTCAATGGAACCTTCTGGTTGGATTATATTCACTGGAACACATGGATCGGGCAAAACCCATTTAGCGGCATGCATAGCCAACACTTGTATAACAGACGAAGTAATGACTTATTTCATAGCAGTTTCAGAATTATTAGATCATCTAAGATCTGCATTCGCTCCAGACAATAACTCTCAATATGACGCATTATTCGAACAGATCAAATCCGTACCTATGTTAATTTTAGACGACCTCAGTACTGCATCATCTACCCCATGGGCACAAGAAAAATTACTCCAAATATTAAATCATAGATTCAATCATAAGTTGCCAACTGTATTCACTGTGCGAGATCCATTCGATTCTCTGGACTCATCTATCAGCGCAAAACTCTCACCACATTCCGGATTCACTCAATTAATCGAGATGGGATTTAAAAATAATAAAAACACAAGTCATATAGGCAGTTTACCTAAGCAAATGGCTAATAGAATGACTTTTGATAAATTCGATCCTTCTGGAAATAGTAACTCCAACAATGAACAAAAATCAGCATTATTACAAACATTGAACGCCTCCAAAACATTTTCAGAACACCCAGAAGGATGGCTATTAATAACAGGCCCTCATGGATCTGGAAAAACCCATCTTGCTATTGCAATTGCCAATGAACTTGAAAAGAAGAATCACTCAGTGTATTACGCATTTGTTCCCAATTTGCTCGATTATCTCAGATCCAGTTTCGCACCGACCAACAACATTAATTTCGATGCATTATTCGAATCACTCAAAGAGAGTGAATTATTAATCCTTGATGACTTAGGTGGAGAAAGTAGCACCCCTTGGGCAGAAGAAAAATTATACCAAATAATAGTTCACCGCCATGAATTAAGGCTCCCTACTGTAATAACAACTGCATTGAGTTTGGACGAATTAGAACATACTAAACCTAGAATAGCTTCTAGGTTAGTAGACAGTATGGTAGTTGATTGGGAACCAATCATATCTCCCAATTATAGAGACCAGCGCAGAATGCGATAGTAAATAAATATACAAACATCACGTATTATGATAGTGTGCCCTCCATAGAATTTATATTAATAATTAATTATGTTAAAAAATGTATTAGCAAGCTTAAATATAGTAGCGGCATTTAAACAGCTCGGATCAACCCGAGAAAAGAAAACAGTACTGAAATGCCTCGCATACAACCAATTGTTAGTTCAATTGTCAACGATTCCAATTGCTTTAGCCATCCCCTCAGTAGCAAAATATTTTCAAACAAGCATCCTAATGGCTTCTTGGACTGTACTAATTAGATTACTAATTCTAGGCAGTATGGTTTATTTTTGCGCTAAACTGGGCGAAAAATTTGGGTATGCCAAGATTTTCATACTTGGGGCATTACTCATAACAGTTGCTTCTCTATTCGCATCCATATCTCCTAACATATGGGTTTTGATTTTGACAAACGGGTTTATTGGGTTGGGAGCAGCAATGATCACTGCAAATGCTAATCCAATATTAACTTTAACCTTCGATGCTACAGAAAGAGGAAAAGCTTTTTCTATTCCAATAATCGCTGCTAGATGTGGTACTTTATTAGGCATGGCACTATTTGGAGTATTTTTGCAGTACTTTAGCTGGAGGTTAGTTTTCTTAACTTCATTTCCAATCGGGGTATTCTGCCTATGGAATATACGAGGATTAATTAAACTTGAATACCTGAAAGCAGATAAATTAAAAAATCATGTTATTGACTATGTTAGTGCATCTTTGTTCATGGCTACCATAATTGCTTTCACATTATCACTTAACTCCACTGCTCTGTTTCAAAATAGTACATCTGGAATATCAAGTATATTCATAGAAGACTTAAAATCTATAAATTTCCAAATTCCTATAATCATAAGCTGTGCAGGACTAGCCATATGTTTCATTCTTTACCAATCTAAAAGTGCGCACCCGTTCTTCAGATTCAATTATTTCAAGGAAAAACCTGGATTTTCAATGGCAGTTTATTCGGATCATGTGTTCCATTTAAGTATGTTTGCAATCGTAGTGTTAGTGCCAATCCTAGTTCAAGAAGGATTAGGTTACGGGCCTTTAATTGCCTCATGGGTATTATTACCTGGACAATCTCTTGGGATATTCCTGCCAATACTGAGCGGTTATATTTTTGACAAAAATGATCCTCCGTGGCTCCGCCCTGGTTGTCTTATGCTCATAGCAATTGGAATTGGATCCCTGGCTGCGTTTTCTAATTATGTCCCTCTCTGGGGCATTGGAGGATTACTCATGGTGGCATTTGCTGGCACACATCTTTTTAATGCCCCCAGCAACGCCAATATAATGAATAATTTACCAGAAGACCAAGCTTTCGCTTCTGGATTAATGGAAACTACTCGCCAAATGGGGCATTTGGAAGGAGGATTAATTTCAGCAACCGTCCTTGCACTAGTAATACCCGTTTCAATCATAGGGTTTACTCAAGCACAAGCCCAAGAAGTTTATCGAAATGGATTTGCTACAGCTGCATTCATCGTAATCTTCACTATGCTTTCTGGCGCTGTAGTGGCAGGCATTCAATCAGGTTTATTTAAATCAATAATTAACATACGCCTAAGAAAACCTGCTAAATCTAACTAACCACAACAGAACGGAATCATAGTTGGTACCATTGTTTTTATAAGCAACCAACTATGATTCGTACGGATTATTAAAGAGGCAAGTTTATTTCTTGACCTGTTTGCCAACTTCTTGTAACAGCCTCTGTAAACTCCATGTAATGCACTCCAATTTCAAACGGGGTTCTCGTCACAGGCTCTATTCCACGTATTGCATTAACGAATTCTTCTTCAACTCTCCAATAGGCCTGGCTATCAGTTGGATTTTCTATTAATGTCAGACCAGGATCAGATCTTTTCCCTGCATAAACATTTAAACCATTATCTATTTTGATAGTCCCTTCACTACCATAAATAAACACTGAATTACCTTCTGAATGCCCAGTTACACTGCTAAAACTCAATCTAGCCTGTGCTCCGTTTGCTAATCTAGCTAAAATATCAACGTGATCAGGGATAGTAATACCAGTATACTCATCACTCTCATTCTTTCTAGCAGAAACATTAATGGTCGCCATTGCTGACACTGATTGTGCATGCCCAACCCAACGGATCATTGCTTCGTACCATATACCCATATTCAATATGTTATACCCTGAATACCTTCTTTCATTTCTCCAATGCAAAGGTGCGTCACAATCTATAAAATTAGTGCCTAATGATTCAACATGTATAGCAAGTAGTTTGCCGATGTATCCATTATTTACTAAACCTGACACCAAATTATCTATTTTGAAAGATAAAGGAGACGGTACAATTTGGGACACTAAATTTGGGTTTTCTTTTGATGCAGCAAGCATTTGATACGCATCATCAGCCGTGGTTGCCATTCTAGCTTCGCACAACACATGTTTCCCGCTTTCCAAAGCATTAACAGTTATCGTTGAATGCATATAAGGCCAAGTGCCTATACATACTGCATCTATAGTTGGATCTGCCAGTAATTCCTGCCAATTAGCATATACATTTGGTATACCAAATTGCTCTGCGACAATGGAACCAGATGCAATAGATCTATTCGCTACTCCTGTAATTTCTACGTTGTCTAATTTTTGAAATCCCGGGATATGTCTATCTCTAGTGTTTCGGCCAGCGCCAATCAATCCTATTTTTAAATTATCTGCCATTAATAACTCCTTAATATAAATAATCCTGATGATTCGAATTATATGTTAGTCATTTTAATGAGTCTAGTTAAATATTTAGATTATAATAAATTAATGCATCTATTAAGAACAATGTCAGCCATATTTTATAGATATCGTTTAGGCAGTAGCAAAGATAGTATGTACCCAACACTCCCTATCAATGCGAGGTTTTTGGTTGTTCCTCAATCACATAAAGAAATATACAAAAAAGGTGACATCATTGTTTTCCACGATATACGACCTACAGCGTTAATAATAGTAAAAAGAATAGTTGGACTTCCAAATGAACATTTTACCATTGACGGTAAAGAGTACTTCTTAGGGCCTCAAGAATATTTTGTCTTGAGCGATCGCATTAATAATACTAGCGAAAATACTCTTCCTTACGACAGTAGATTCTTTGGTCCTGTGCCAAGAAATAAAATTATCGGACGAGTTTGTTTCATATTTTGGCCTTTAAATCGATTCGGGGCAATAAATTAGAAAGTCCAGAAGTTTCCTACTTGGCATACGACATCCACAGAATGAATAGATTCTACGTTCCATCCAACCATTCCAATCCAATCTTCGAAATGCTGTTGTTCTGCAGCTTCACATTCTGAAATAATTTTCCCGCGATCCAGATCAGCATAGACTTTCAATATTGTTGTTCTACGATCAGGACGCCATTTAGATACTCCGTCCAATTTTTGTTTAAATTGTTCTTCGGTAATCCCAGGAACATTATGAATTGCCATAAATCTAACCATTATTAATCTCCTTAGTCTTTTGGTGGAACAAATGGATATGGAATTTCTTTTCCATCTCTTATAGGCAAAACCACCGTTGCTGTCCCAGGCATACTTTCTATGCCATCATGAGTCTTCATGCCTATTTCACGCTCTATTATTCCCATTCCGTCTTTTTCTGATTTGTCTACGACAGTTCCCCACATTATCAAAACATCATTAGGCGTCAACATAGCTCGATGTTCAAATCTGGCTTTCCATGGCCATCCCCCAGGAGCTGTCCAATCTTTGAGAAATTGAGGTACTACTGATTGTTTCCAACTGCCATGTACTAAAATTGTAGGATTTTTGTCATGATTAAGAGCAAAATCTAGGTCGTAATGGATTCTATGAAAATTCTCTATACTTGCAGACCATCTGAATAAATGTGTCGGGGTTTGCCTATAAATATATTTTGGCAATTCTTGACCTATTTCAATATCATCGAAATATAACTGAGTTTTATTCCGTATTCCTGCATCATCAGGTCTTTCATTATAAGTGAGGATATCCTCTGGACTCATGTTCAATAAATCATCTAGTGTGACCATTATTAATACCTCTAATTTATTATCTTCTTATAGTTGTAGCACGGGTTATGCATAGCAAATGATCATCTTGGTTATAAAACTTTGTTTCCCTAGTGATCAATAAAAACGAGTTACCCTCTCTACCTACTCGCTCGCGAATATCCGCATACCTATGCTGGAATCGTATTTTATCTCCAATGGAAGGAAATTCAAATAATTCTAACTCATTACCGCCATTAACAACTCTGACCAAATCAGTGGGCACTCTAGGTAATTCACCAAATTTTTTCACAGATCCAATACCATCTGAAAATGGATTTTCTTTAAATGCCTGAGTAACAGGATCACCTTGTCCTAATGGAACTCTACTACTCATATACGAGACCATTATCGGAGGGACAGTAATCTGTCCGTATTTGCTTTTTTTAGCCCATTCTTCATCCCAATACATTGGATCAGGATCCATTAATGCTTGAGCAAATCTTCTCAAATATTCCTCGTCCACCACTCCCAACATTTCAACAATCTCGCCTTCTACACCTACCATGGCTTGTACTTCTGGTGTCATTTTACTTTCAGCCTGCTGACTCATAGTAATTCTCCCCGTTTCTAATTAGCTCTCAGAATACTTGGGAATTATTCTAGAGTCAACTTACATACCAGTATCATAAATTTTGGATAATCTCATCAAAATTAACAAAATAATTCTGAGTACCTCTAGATGCAACTACTACCGATGCCACTGCTGAGCCCAAAGCACAACATTTTTCCAGTTCCCATCCTTCTATTAAGCCTTTTATTAACCCACCTCTATAAGCATCTCCCGCTCCTGTAGGGTCAATTTCTTTTTCTATTTTAATTGGAGGAATAATTTTATGATCAGTTCCAGTAAAAAATTCTGAGCCTTTTTCACCTAAAGTAGTGATCAATGTGCCTGTCAAATTAATTAAATCTCGTTGATTTATTTCCAAGATATTCAATATCAGTGATAATTCATATTCATTACTAATAGTCACATCAGCTTGATTAATTGAATTAGCTAGATCAGTTTTATTCCATATTGGTAGAGATTGGCTTGGATCAAATATGGAATATACGCTGGACTCTTGATAGATTTGTGACAATTGTTTCATGTCTTCAATGTTACCCGGCGCGATGATTGCTATACTTCCTGGTAACTCAATTGACTTTTCATTAAAACCACACTGGTATTTCATAGCTCCTAAATTAAAAGCTGTAATCTGATTGCTATCAGAATCAGTTGTAACAAACCCTGAAGAAGTTGCATCATCAGCAATTATTTTTACAAAATCAGAGTTTATGCCTAATTCATTTAATCTTTCTGTATACCGATAATGGTCATACCCTAAGGTAGCCAAAACCATAGGGGTTTCTCCTAAACAATGTAAGGCAAACGCGATGTTCCCTGCTGTACCGCCAAAGTTTTCTGTCAAATTATCTACAGTAAAACTTACATTGATGTCATTTAGTTTTTCCGGAATTATATGGTCAGAAAACTTTCCATTGAAATTCATTATCCTATCGAATGCTAATGAGCCCGAAACCAAAATTGCCATGTGCAACTCCTAAATATTAATAATATATCAACAACTATATCTATCATACAATCTGGATATAAATTCGACTGTGTCTGTAAGACCTATACTATTTCTATCGGTGACACCTGCATTAACTTCTAAAACATATTGCACTGATACACCTGACGAGTAAGTTAAGTAGTCTCTGTCATTAATTAAACCAGCTTTGGGTACAGGTACATTCATAGTTATATTAACTATGTGACAAGTTTCATCAATCCATATTATATCAATTGGAAAATCCATTCCTTTCATCCAAAATGTCCTTTCTATTGGGGAATCATAAGCAAACAACATTCCTGAATACCTTGGCAATTCATCATGATTAGATAAACCGATACGACGTTCCTCAGAAGTATTTGCAACTTCAACCAAGAATATAGTATTTCCTATTTGTACAGCGTCAGTGTCATCAAATAGGTACATTATTTCAGAACTGCAACTTAAGCTGACAGAGGATACACTAACCAGAACAAATACCAGCAGTACCCTCCACCAATACATAATATATTCCACTCAATTATCTTATTTCTTTCAATCTTTCAACTAAAGATTTATAAAGTATCGACGCGGGTGGTGGGCCAACATGAGTGTAACCCACGCCAAGTTCTAACAAATCATTAGCATCCAAAGGAAGTGCCGGATGATGCATCGGCACAGAAAGTTTTGCTTTGCCTATGGATTTTACTGACTCAGCTAACTCATTAAGTCTTTGTCGTAATCTTGTATCTTTAGGGTCTCGAATGCCCATGTATTCAGAAAAATCTGTAGGCCCAATAGATACTAAATCAATTCCATCCAGGGCAGCTATTTGTTCCATTTCACTGATACCTTTTTCATCTTCACACATTACAGACAACAAAATTTCTTTATTTGAAGTGTTAACGTGAGTTTCCCAATTTACTGTACCAAATCTGGCTGCCCTACTACTTCCAGCAGCTCCACGAGCCCCTAAAGGTGGATATCTGACAGCATCTACTGCGCGTTTTGCACCTTCTAATCCCTCTATATGTGGAATAATAATGCCTTCTGCACCCATATCTAGCAATCTTAGTATCAAGTTTTCATCGTTACCGGGAACCCTCACGACTGAAGTAACACCAACTAAATCAGCAGATTTAATCATTTCACTGATCGTAGACAAGTCCCATGTAGTGTGCTCCATATCGATAAAAGCAGCGTCATAACCGGCTAATCCAATAATTTCAACTATTTGAGGGTCTGGCAATCCCACATATGTTCCTAAAGCCAATCCCCCTGAAGCAATAACTTTCTTAACTCTATTTTCTCTAACCATATCTTCCTCCTATTGAGTATATATATCCGCCATCGATTGTACTGATATATGCTGTTGCCTTAAAGATGCCCATCAGATACAATTTCGTTCTTGATTAAAAGAAAATAACACAATCAAGTTAATAAGTCATGATGAATAATGTTTTTGAAAACATCACTATTTTAGACCTCAGCGAAGATGTGGCAGGTTCGTTTTGCGCCCGTCTCTTTGCAGACTTTGGTGCTAATGTGTTAAAAATTGAACCCTCTAAAGGTTCAAAATTACGTAAATCCGGACCATTTTTCGGGAATGATCCTCACCATGAAAAAAGTTTTCCGTTTTTTATACACAACCTCAATAAAAAATCCATTACACTAAATATTGAAACTAAAATTGGGAAAAGCATCTTTAAAGACTTAGCATCTAGAAGTGATTTAATAATTGAAAGTTACTCACCTGGATATCTCAAATCTATTGACTTAGGGTTTTCTGATTTAGAAAAACTAAACCCCAAACTCAGTTTGACTTCTATAACTCCATTTGGGCAAACAGGTCCTTACAAAAATTATAAATCTTCTGAACTAATCAACTACGCGATGAGTCTTATTATGAGCATTAGCGGAATCCAAGGTCAACAACCGCTTAAGCACGCCGGTCTACAAGCAGAATATGAAGGAGGATTGTTTGGAGCTGGTGCGACTGCAATGTCTCTTTTCAAAACTGACTTAACCGGGATAGGAGAGCATATAGATGTTTCGATTACAGAATGTGTAGCGTCTACTATGATGGCAAGCCAATCCATTTATCCATTTATCGGAGGCACGCAAACTCGTAGAAAATCAGAGGGAAGCAACTCAGGACAAGCTGCTCAAGCTACTAAAGACGGATGGGTAGTTTGGCAAACTGGAGGAGGAGCTTCATGGGAGGATATATCTGAATTCTTTGAATCTCCTGAATTACTTGAACCCAAGTTCGCAGACCGAGCCCAAAGAATTTCTAACGGTCCAGAAATGGATGAAATAGTGGAAAATTACATGAAAACTAAAGGGAAATGGGAGCTTTTCTATAAGGCTTCAGAAGCTAGGATGTTATTCGGAGTGGCGCAAACACCGGCAGAACTTATGGAATGTGAGCAACTGAAATCCAGGGATTTTTTTCATGAAATAGAACATCCATATCTAGGTAAAGTAAAAGTCCCTGCTGAATTATTCAAATATAGTCATACTCCTTATAAATTAAGATATCCCGCTCCAATACTAGGGCAAGACAACATTGAAATATTTGAAAACAACCTTGGTTATAGTCGACAACAAATCATTCAAATGAAAGAATTAGGAGTGATTTAAATGACTAATAAAAATCTTAATTCCAAACCATTAGAAGGCTTAAGAGTTCTAGATTCTACATATGTTTTTGCTCTGCCGTACGCTGGAGGGCATCTAGCTGACCTTGGGGCTGAAGTAATAAAAATTGAAGGCCCATCTCGGCCTGATGTAACTAGAACTGGGGGATACGCAGGCGTATTTCCCGAAAACGATCATGGTGAAGACTGGTGGAACAGACCTTCAACATTTAACCTCATTAATAGAGGTAAAAATTCAGTGGTCTTAAATATGGCTGAAGAGGAAGGCCGAGAATTATTTAGAGAACTTGTGAAAATAAGCGATGTAGTAATGGAAAACTTCACGCCTAGAGTAATGAAAGGCTGGGGATTAGATTATCCGAATTTAAAAAAACTTAACCCCAATATCATTATGATCAGTAACACCGGATACGGACATGGTGATGGGCCATACTCAAGTTATCCTAGTCAGGCTACTACTGCGGAACTAAGCCATGGCATGGCAAATTTAACTGGGTATGAAAATGGACCTCCTTCCAAATCTGGAGCCAGTTTCGTGGATTTTTTAGCAACATGGACAGCTATATTTGCCCTGGGCGGCGCGTTGAAATATAGAAATCAAACAGGCAAAGGACAATGGATAGATATTGGCATGTATCAAACTGGCGTAATGTTCATATCAGAATATCTACTTGATTCTCAACTGAACGGACATGAACCAGAACGTATCGGCAATAAAAGCCCTTACCGTGCCCCACAAAATTGTTACCC
>Ga0114999_10001513_pt1 | contig 32241 bp, 29 predicted proteins | sample ArcticOcean_MG_C_3_FD_89820 | JGI IMG/M metagenome (GOLD analysis project Ga0114999, IMG submission 89820) | Marine microbial communities from western Arctic Ocean - ArcticOcean_MG_CB8_126 | ecosystem: Environmental > Aquatic > Marine > Oceanic | place: Arctic Ocean: Canada Basin | collected...
TGGATGGACAATTAATACTCAATACACTTTTTATCCTTATACTTTATATGAAAATATAGCTTCAGATCAAACCTCTTGTCTTGACCTGGATAGAGATGGTAATATGGATGGTCAGGACAGTGACGGAGATGGAATTTCTAATGATTCCGATAATTGTCCAACTACATCTAACCCTGATCAAAGTGATGTAGATGGAGATGGGGTTGGAGATGCGTGTGATCCCGATGATGACAATGATGGAATATTAGATGAAAATGACAATTGTCCAACCACTTTCAATACTAGTCAAATTGATACTGATGGGGATGGCCAGGGTGATGCGTGTGACTCTGATGATGACAATGATGGAATATTAGACGAAAACGATAATTGCCCAACTATCGCTAATGATCAATCGGATAGTGATGGGGATGGTATAGGAGATATTTGTGATTCAAATTCAGATAGTGATGGGGATGGAATATTAGATGAAAATGATAATTGTCCTACAATCTCTAATGCAGATCAGACAGATACCGATCAAGATGGTATAGGAGATGTTTGTGACTCTGATGATGATAATGATTCTCTTTTAGATGAAAATGATAATTGTCCAACTGTATTTAATACCAGTCAACTTGATACCGATCAAGACGGTGTTGGAAATGATTGTGACCCTGATGATGACAATGATGGAATATTAGATGAAAATGATAATTGTCCAACAATTTCTAATGCAGATCAGACAGATACCGATCAAGATGGTATAGGAGATGTTTGTGACTCTGATGATGATAATGATTCTCTTTTAGATGAAAATGATAATTGTCCGACTGTATTTAACACCAGTCAACTTGATACCGATCAAGATGGTATAGGAGATGCATGTGATCCCGATGATGACAATGATGGGGTGCTGGACGAAAATGATAATTGTCCTGGGACATTTGTTCAGCCAAATACAATAATGGATGTTAATGGTTGTCAAGTGGTTCTACTGCCAGCAAATAATTTTTCTATTGAAGTGGTTTCAGCCTCTTGCATCGGAAAACAAAATGGTATGATACAAATTACAGCGCTAAACAGTTCATACAATTATTATGTTTCAATTAATAGTAGTGATGTTCCTTTTTCACTGAATCAGGCAAATAACTTCACCAGTTTACTTACAGGCCTTAGCCCAGAGGAGTATCAAGTTTGCATTTTTATTCAAGAACAAGAAGAATATTCTCATTGTTTTACTGTAAAAATAATTGAACCTGCACCATTGTCTGCTAGGTCTAGAATAAGTAAAAGCGGTAAAAAAGTCACATTTAATTTAAGTGGCTCATCTGAATATCTTATTAATCACAATGGTGAGCTAACCGCTTATAACAATGGTGACATTTCGTTGAATTTAAAACCGGGTCAAAATATTATAAAAATCACAACAGATTTAGATTGCCAAGGCAGTTATACTGAGGAAATTTTTGTTAGTGAAAAAATAATATTTTATCCCAACCCAACTGATGGCTATCTTCAAATATATGTTTCAGGGCAAGATCATCAAGTTACGTTAGAACTATTAGACATTTCCGGCAATTTTATTAGAGAAGACAAGAAACTTGTTTCATCAAACAGGGTGATCGAAATAGACCTGAGTTCTTTAGTTACTGGAATTTATGTTATTAAAGTGGTTGGAAATACGATTAATGAAGCAATAAAAGTGGTAAAAAAATAATTAGACTATGAAAATTCAAATCATTCCATCAGTACTTTTATTTGTTTTGATTGTCTGTTGTAGTAAAGGAGGTGAGCCTGAAGTAATAACTTCAAATACAGAAGTTCAAGTAACAATTGCTAGCCCTGGTAAAGCAATTCTAAATTCTCCTGACAACAACAAGGTTTGTGAAGAGGGAACAAGTGTTTCTGAAACTGAAAGCACGATCAATTTTGATTGGTCTGCGTCTGTTGAGACTGAGTCATATAATCTTAAAATCACAAATTTAGATAACCTAGCTGTGATAAATCAAACCGAAATTACTGAAACCAATAAATCGGTTACTTTAACTAAAGCAATTCCGTATTCTTGGCAGATAACTTCAAAAAATCAAGGCCTTAATAATACTACCAGTGATGTATGGAAATTTTATTTAGCAGGTGATGGGGTTTCTAATTATGCTCCTTTTCCTGCTGCGCCTATTTCTCCAATGCCAGGAGCAACAATAGATCCCCTTAACGGTAAAGTTATAATAAGCTGGGAAAGTGCTGACCCTGATGGAGACACTGTTAATTATACACTTTATTTTGATTCTATTGATGGAAATCAAGAGCCCGTTCAAGAACATCTTAATTTAATAGATTCATCTTTGGAAGTTGACGTTAATTCAGACACAGTTTATTATTGGAAAATTATTACAAGTGATGGTAATAATACTGCTACTAGCATAGTCTATACCTTTAGAACTTCATGATTTTGTTTCAAACCAATTTTTGATTGGACTATTAAGATTCTAATTTAAACCTAACATTTTCAACGCTTTCTTTTGTCCCAACCAAAGTAACGAAGTCTCCTATTCTAAGTCTTGTATAGCCATGCGAAATAAGGACTTGTCCCTTTCTAATTACCGACAAAACAATCACGTCAGTTGGGAATCTAAGATCTCTCAGTGTCATTCCATGAATGTCTTTATTTCTTATTTCGACATCTACTGAGTCTTTCTTCTTGTCAAGGCCCAATATCAAGGAGGTTGCATTAGGAGATCTAACAAAATGGTCCAGAAGATTAATCATTGCTAGGGATGGATCGATTATTCTAACACCAATATTTATGAGTCTTTCATAATACTCTCTAGCTCCGTTATATCTGACTATAACGTCTTTAGTTCCAAAATGTTCATAGACAAGATTAGCTATTTTATAATTTTCTTTGTCTGACAATAGACAAACTATTGCATCAGCCCCTTCTAGGTTTAGTTGATCTAAGGAATTTAATGAAATATCCCTTGATTTTACAATCTCAAAATCATTATTCGTTCTTTTTTCAATATCAGAAAATGTTATAATTTTTGGAACCCAGCCACTTTGCTTTAATGTCATGGCTAGAGCAATAGATTGACTTTCTAGACCAAATATTATTGCATCTTTTATACCGTCAAACTCTGAGCTTTTATGTTTTAAATGGCTTTCTTTTGCTATGTCTATAGAGATTTTAAAAAGTAAAGGGCCTATTAATTGATTAAGAACTATAATTGCTATTATAATAGTTTGAAACTCATAGCCCCATTCAGTAAACTCATTCGCTATTATAGTCGTTAATCCCAAAGCGACTCCGGCTTGTGTAACATAGGGCATCCATGAAATAAATAAAAACCTTTTTTCATCTTTTGCTGACAAGACTCCAAATATGCCTGCTAAAAACATAGAAAAAATTCTTAGACCAAAAAATGTTATTGCTATCCAAAAAACTTGAATTAATGTTTGAACGGAAAGAGAAGCGCCAGTTAAAGTAAAAAAGATTATATATATGGTTGGTCTTATCTCTTCAAGAAGTGCTACAAATTCAATTCTGTTATTTGTATAATTCGTTATATAAAAACTTCCTATTATACAAACAAGGAGTGGCTCTAAAACAATTTCATGCCCAATAATTATAGCGGTTTTGCTTCTAACAAATTCAGCAAAAAGATAGACCCCGTATCCAATTAATAAAACCCCTATGGCCTTAATTGTTTTATTGACTTTTAAAGACAGTGGAAGCTTTAAAACTAATCCAATTATAACGCCTAAAAAGAATGATAGGGTTAAATCAAGTATTAAAAAAATTAAAAAAGTTAAATCAAGATCTTCATTTTTAATGACTGTTTTAGCAGTAGAAAGGCATATGGCAAATAATATAATTACTAAAACGTCTTTAACCACTGTTACCCCCATAGAGGTTTTTGTAAACGGCCCGTTTGCCCGCATTTCATTTATAACAGCTATGGCGGAAGAAGGAGATCTAGCAACAAAAACAACTCCAAAAAGTAAGGCTATTATAAGTCTTATGTTTTTGGGCTGATCTTCCATAAAAGGAACATATAAAGAGAACTCGAAAATTAACCAAGTGCTAAGTATTACAGTTATAAACAGTTGGCTTGCCGTCATCCACTTTATGCTATTAATTCTACTTCGAAGCTCCTTTAGATAAAATTCAGCTCCTGCAGAAAAAGCTATTATAGCAAGGGCAAGGTTATTAAGGAAATTTAATTTTGGTAATGACTCTGAAGGGATAAAGTTTAAAAAAGAGGATCCCGCTAAGATTCCTGTAATAATTAAGCCTGTTATCAAAGGAAGTTTTATTTTTTGAAAAACTTTAGCTATTTGCTGTCCTGCAATTGCAACTAAAACAAATCCCGCTAAAAGAACTATAAAATTAACTTCCATGCTTGGTTAAATTTAAAGGCAATATATAAAATAGAGGGCTAACTTACTTGTTTTTATAATACACCTCAAAACATATTCTGTGTCTGATGTCTAATTTAAGAAATTCTTTTTTTTAATTTTACCCATATGTCAAAACCTATACATCTAATTTTCAACTCATGAATATTTATTCTATAGAAACTGGAAATTTTAAATTAGATGGCGGAGCTATGTTTGGGGTGGTTCCTAAGCCTATGTGGGAAAAAACAAATCCGAGTGATGATAAGAATAGAATTTCTATGGCTGCTCGATCATTGTTAATAGAAGAAGGGGGTCGTTTAATTTTAATTGATACTGGGCTTGGAAATAAGCAAAACGATAAATTTTTTAGTCATTATGGGTTGTGGGGAGATTTTAATTTAAATAGTTCTCTTTCCGCTAATGGTTTTCATCGTGATGATATTACTGATGTTTTTCTAACCCACCTTCATTTTGATCATTGTGGAGGAGCAATAAATCTGACCTCTGAAGGAAAGTATATTCCTGCTTTTAAAAATGCTAAGTTTTGGGTGCATGAAGACCATTGGAATTGGTCAAAAAATTCAAATATTAGAGAGAAGGCCTCATTCATTCCAGAAAACATTGACCCTATAAAATTGAGCGGTCAACTAAACTTTATTAAAGAGAGAAGTTCGTACATTAAAAATTCCCCGTTAGGATTTGATATTATTGTTGTTGATGGACATACTGAAAAACAAATGCTTCCGGTTATTAAGTATAAAGATAAAACGATTGTTTTTACTGCTGATTTAATACCAACAATTGGTCATATTCCCGTGCCTTATATAATGAGTTATGATACTAGACCTCTTATTACTTTACAGGAAAAAAACTCTTTTTTACAATCTGCCAACAAAGAAAATTGGTTGCTTTTTATGGAGCACGACCCATTCAATGAGCTTGTTTCTTTAAAAATGACTGACAAGGGGGTTCGTTTTGATCAAATCTCAACATTAAAAGAATTTTTTTAATATTGATTTGTTTATTTTAGTACGATTTTAATGCTAATTATTATGTTCCGAATTCATCTTTTTTCTTTTTTCTTTTTTTTATATGGCTTTTCTATTCATTCTCAAAATTATTGGCAACAATCCGTTAATTATATTATGACTGTTGATATAGATGTCAATTCTTTTCAATATAACGGAAAGCAATCTCTGGTTTACACAAACAATTCTCCTGACACTATTAATAAGGTCTTTTATCATCTTTACTTTAACGCTTTTAAGCCTGGAAGTGAAATGGCAACAAGAATTATTAGTGGAAAAGATAAAAACAAACGCTTTAAAATTGATATAAACACAATACCAAAGGAAGAAGAGGGGGGTCTGACGGTTTTTAATGTTAGACAAGACGGAGAGCTCCTCTCTCCTGTAAATTCTGGAACCATTCTTGAGGTTCCTCTAATAAAAGCATTATTGCCGGGGAAAAGTACAACCATTACTCTTGATTTTGAAGGGCAGGTTCCAAAAATGATTCGTCGTGCAGGACGTGACTCTAGTGAAGGAGTCGCTCTTTCTATGGGCCAGTGGTATCCTAAAATGGCTGAATATGACTATGACGGTTGGAATGCTGAACCTTACATTGGCAGAGAATTCCACGGTGTTTGGGGAGATTTTGATGTGACAATTAACATTGATAAGAACTATGTAGTAGCGGCTAGTGGCTATCTTCAAAACCCTAAAAATTATGGTCACGGATATGGAGGCTCAAATCCTAAACCAGGAAAAGAAAAGCTTTCCTGGAGGTTTATAGCTCCAATGGTTCATGATTTTACATGGGCTGCTGATCCTGATTTTATTCATGACACATACCCTGGTCCTAATGGTGTTACTCTACATTTTTTCTATAAAAACAATCCTGAAATTATAGACAACTGGAAAAGGTTACAGCCAAAAACTGCAGAATTAATGAGGTTTTTTAATAATACTATTGGGGACTATCCTTATAAAGAATATAATGTTGTCCATGGGGGTGATGGAGGTATGGAGTATGCAATGCTAACTCTTATAACTGGCAACCGGAAGTTTGGAAGTTTAGTTGGTGTTACAGCTCATGAGCTTGCCCATTCCTGGTTTCAACATGTTTTAGCAACAAACGAAATGAAGCACGAGTGGATGGATGAGGGTTTTACCTCTTATATTTCTAGACTTGCGGTAGATAAAATTTTAGAAGAAAACAAAGTATTTCCGTTAAGTGGTTCTTATAATGGTTATTTTCGCCTGGCCCTCTCTGGCTTCGAACAGCCTCAATCAACTAATGCGAACAGATACGATTATAATATGGCTTATGAAAGCACTGCTTACAGTAAAGGTGCTGTTTTCTTAGCTCAGCTTGGTTATATAATTGGCCAAGAAAATATTGCAAAAACAATTAAAGAATACTACAACTCCCATAAATTTACGCACCCTACTCCTAACGACTTTAGAAGAGTTGCAGAGCGTATTTCTGGAATTCAGCTAAAATGGTATTTAACTGATTGGACTCAAACCATAAATCAGATAGATTATGGTATTAAAACAATTAATGAGGTTAATAAAAAAACTCATATTACTTTTGAGAGAATTGGTTCTATGCCAATGCCCTTAGATGTTTTTATTAACTACAGTGACGGAAGTTATGAAATTCAATATATTCCAATTTCTTTAATGCGAGGAGAAAAAAACAATCCTTATAGTGTTCCTTGGACTATTAATAAAGACTGGGCTTGGTCCATGCCAGAATATGTGCTCATGATTGATAGACCGAAAAAAGAGGTGGTGTCTGTAATAATAGATCCAACAGGTTATATGGCTGATATTAACCGTGTTAATAATGAGTTTTTTAAGCGATTCGATGATGACAAAACAATTGAAAAAAAATAACTTACATTCTTTAAAATCTAAAAAAGCTTTTAATTCTCTCTTTGACAAAGGCGTTTTTTATAAAGAAAAAAATGTTGGTTTTAGATATTGCAAAGGAAAAAAAATTGGATTTTATTTAGGATATACTGTTTCTAAAAAACAATTTACTAGGGCTGTAGACAGAAATCTAATTAAAAGAAGGTTGCGATCGGAGGTATATAAGATTAGTGAGTTTTTTCTTAATAGTTGTCCTCCTGGCACCTATCTTTTTTATTATTTAGGGAAAAAAATTCCTCTATCCGTTGATTTATCTATTAGTATAAAAGGGGTTGTTAAAAAATTTACTCAAGAAACATAGCGCTGTGGGGAATTCCATCCTCTAAATAGTCATCACCTTTATATTTAAATCCGTGTTTTTTGTAAAATTTTATCAAATATGATTGAGCCGATATCTTGATTGGATCTTTATCAAAAAGCTTTTTTGCTGTTTTAACACAATAATCAACAAGATCGTCTCCTGTTTTTTTTTCCCTTTCCTCTTTATCTACTAAAACTCTACCTATTGAACAGAATTTAGGGAAGAGTTCTCCTTTTTTTATTATTCTAGAATATCCAATTAGTTTGTTGTTTTTTTCAACTAAAATATGATATGCATTTTGGTCTAAATTATCAAGGTCTTGGTACAAACACTTCTGTTCTATTACAAAAATTTTACTTCTAAGCTGGAGTATTTCGTATAGTTTTTTGTTGGAAAGCTCCTCAAAATTATAATGACTAAATTTTATCATTAATTACAAGAAATTTTTTTTACTCTTTTTTTGTGTCTTCCTCCTTCAAACTTGGTTGATATAAATATTTTAACCATTTTAATGGCTTCATCTAAAGAAACAAACCTTGCTGGTATACTTATAATATTAGCATCATTGTGTTCTCTCGATAGTTTGGATAATTCTTTATTCCAGCAAAGAGCTGCTCGTATATTTTGATTTTTATTTGCTGTCATCGCTGCTCCATTTCCACTTCCACATATAATAATTCCTAAACTTTCTGGGGTGGCTGAAACATGATTAGAAACTGGGTGAATATGATCGGGATAATCAACACTATCTTCTGTGTCTGTTCCAAAATTTATTACATCTTTGTTTTCTGATTTTAAAAACTTCATAATTGCCTTTTTATACTCAAGTCCCGCATGATCATTTCCTATTGCTATTTTCATGTTTTTTTATTTACTTAGTTAATAATTTTTGTTATAAGTCTTTTAAAAACTGTTAACATTTAAAATAAGTTTTTTTGTTTAATACTTTAATTTTAACAATTATAAAAAACTTAGTTTTATGCAAATTAGTTTATTCTTTTATATTATTTAATTATTAAGTTTTTTCTGTCATTTTTAAACATTTTTTTAATGTTTTTTAAAAATATTTATTAACTCCTTTAAGATATTAACAGGTGTTAAATAAATACCTATTAATTTGATTTATAATAAATTCTGTTTTTTTTTAAGGTTAATAAGTTTCTTTTTATTTTTATTTATTTATATACAAAAGAACAAGAAGAAAAGTTGTTTATGATATTAACAAGCTATTATAATCATCATTTTTTTTTATTTATTTATTAAAATTTAATAATAATGTTTATAGATGTTTATAAGTGTATGGTGTTTTAAAAATTGTATTACCTAATTTTGAGCAATTACAAAAATAATGTATAAAAAAAAGAAAGAGCAAAATTCATATGAAAAAAGAATTATCCGCCTTTTTCAGAACAATAAAAAAAAATATTACAATTTTAAACAGGTTTTTTATGAGTTAGATATAAATGATACTCAGGGAAAAAACAATATTATAGAAGTCCTTAAAAAATTATCTATATCAAAAAGAATTTTTAAAGAAAAGGAAGGAAAATATAAATTTTTAGAAAATGATAAATTTTATGAGGAAGGTATTATAGAAATAACAAGCTCAGGAAATGGATATTTATTAATGAGCGGTAAAGATATATTTATATCAAAAAAAAACATTAATAAAGCGCTAAACAATGATACTGTTAGAGTATATGTTTTTAAAAGAAGAAACAAAAAAGAGAATATTTCTGGAGAGGTTGTTGAAATTATTAAAAGAGCAAAACATGAATATGTTGGTATTATTCAAAAACAAAAAGAGTTTGGTTTTGTACTAACAAAAGGACCTAAAATGTATACTGATATTTTTATTTCTTCTAGAGAAATGGAAAAGGCAGAAGAAGGACAAAAAGTAGTTGCAAGAATTACAGAATGGCCAGATAAGGCACAATCACCATTTGGAAAAATAATAAAAGTATTAGGTAAACCAGGAGAGATTGATGTTGAAATGCACTCTATTTTATATGATTATGGACTACCATATAATTTTTCTCAAGAAATAATAGATGAAGCAGAAAGGATAAACAAAAGCATTACAAAGGAGGAAATATATAAGAGAAAAGACTTTAGAAACGAATTAACATTCACCATAGACCCTATTACAGCAAAAGACTTTGACGACGCAATATCTTTTAAAAAAGTAAACGGTGATATATTTGAAATAGGAATACATATTGCAGATGTATCACATTATGTTAAGGAAAACACACTAATAGATGAAGAGGCTTATAATAGAGCTACATCAGTGTATTTAGTAGACAGAGTAGTTCCTATGCTTCCAGAGGTTTTATCAAATAATTTATGTTCATTAAGACCAAAAGAAGAGAAATATACCTTCTCAGCAGTATTTGAAGTAGATAAAAAAGGAAAAATAAGCAAAGAGTGGTTTGGAAGAACCTTAATATGTTCTGATCACAGATTTTCTTATGAAGAAATACAGGAAATTATAGAAAACCAAACTCAAACTATAACTAAATTAAATTCACTAACACAAGAAAAATATTCTATCTCAAACGAGATGTTTAATGCCATTATAGAGACAAATAAAATTGCAAAGGAATTAAGAAAAAAAAGAATGGAACTGGGCGCACTATCATTTGACAGGGTAGAGGTTGGGTTTGATCTCAATGAAAAAAACGAACCGGAAAGGGTGAAGCTTAAAACATCTAAAGAGGCAAATAAATTAATTGAGGAGCTTATGTTGTTGGCCAACAAAAAAGTTGCAGGATTTATAAGTAAAAAGACACCAACAAAACCTTTTGTTTACAGAGTGCATGATGAGCCAGACACGGATAAAACAAAAAACTTAAAAGAAATAGTCAATTCTTTTGGATATAAATTAGATTTAGAAAAAAATAATTTTACCAAATCTTTAAACGAGCTATTAAAAAAAATTAAAGGAACACCAGAACAAAACATGATAGACACACTAACGCTGAGGTGTATGTCTAAAGCAGTTTATAGTACAAACAACATAGGTCACTACGGCTTAGCTTTTGAAAATTATTCTCATTTCACCTCTCCAATAAGAAGATATCCTGATGTTTTAACCCATAGACTTTTGCAACATTATCTTGATGGAGAAAAAAAGGTAAATAAAGAGCTGTTAGAAGAGTCCTGTATACACTCTTCCTATAGAGAACAATTAGCAACAAAGGCAGAGCGAGATTCAATAAAGTATATGCAGATTAAGTTTATGCAAGACAAAATTGGATCAACTTTTAGTGGTATTATTTCAGGGGTAACGGAGCGCGGCATCTATGTTGAAATTACCGAAAACAAATGTGAAGGAATGATTTCAATTAATAATATTGAAGAGGATAAATTCTTTTATGATCAAACAAAACATTTATTAGAGGGGCATGTTTCAGGACTAATTTATAAATTAGGAGATCCAATTGAAATAATTGTTAAAAAAGCAGACCTAATAAACAGACGTTTAGATTTTATAATAAATATAAAAACCACATAAACTAATGAATGTATGACACGCATATTTTTTATTTTATTGATAGCCTCAAAACTTTCTAACCTTAACGCACAGAAAGAACATATTAAAATAGGGGACTTTAATTCCTTGAATGTCTATGCGGGGGTAGACGTGAACATTATTAAAGGAGATGAAAACAAAATAGTTTTAAGTAATAAAAATGAAGACACCTCTTTTTTTGTTTATAAAATTAAAAATAAAGATTTAAAACTTAGAGTATCGATTGATAAAAAGCTTTCCCTTAGAGAGATCTTTGTAGATGTTTATTATAAAAATGAAATTGATGAAATAAATTTATTTCAAGGCTCAACAGTTTTTTTCAAAGACTCTATTGCTCAAACTAATTTAAATATTAAGGCACAAGAAGGATCATCATTAGAGGGGGTTGTTAATACAGGCAAAACAAGCATAGAGGTTGCGTCAGGAGGATCAGTTACCCTAAGAGGCATATCGTCAGTTGTTGAAATAAAAGCAAGCACAGGAGGCATTTGTTCAACAGAAGAGCTTTCCTCAGAACAAACAAATATAAAAGCCAGTATTGGATCAGTTGTTTATGCTAAAGCATCCTTATTAATGAACGCTAAAGCATCTACCGGATCAATAATAAGAGTACATGGTAATCCCAAAAAAATTATTTTTAAATCCTCTCTTGGCGGATCAATAAAGCAAATGAAATAAAAAACCCGTTATATAGTTTAACGGGTTTTTAGAGGCATCGAGCGGATTCGAACCGCTGTACAAGCTTTTGCAGAGCTCTGCCTAGCCACTCGGCCACGATGCCGTGGGTGCAAAAATAACACTAATTCTTTTACATTTCTTTTCTTTTAATAATTATAGAGACAGCTTCAACCCCCCCCCCTATTGGTGGGTTTATTTTGGATATTTCAACCCTTGCTTTTTTTACAGTTAAATGCTCATTAAAGATTCTGTCAATTATACGTTTTGCAACTGTTTCTAAAAGTTTAGATCGTTTTAACATTTCTTCCTTTATTATTAAATTAAGTGCTACATAATCTACAGTATCTTTAAGATTGTCTGATATGGAAGACTTATTTAAATCTGTGCTAACCTCTAGCTGTAAAACATACTCACTGCCAATTAAGCCTTCTTCATCAAGACATCCATGGTTTGAGTAAATTTTAACATTTTTTAATTTAATTTTCCCCATTATGATCTCAAAGATATAAACTAGTTTTCAAATGAATAGTTCACCCTCTCTTTTCATATATTTACCAAAAAATATTTATGGACAATAGCGTCCCCTCTTTAAATTTTATAGAGCAAATAATTGAACACGATTTGTCAAATGATTTGAATTCCAAATCACTTTGTTTTCGTTTTCCGCCCGAACCGAACGGATATCTTCATATTGGCCACGTTAAAGCAATATGCTTAAACTTTAACCTAGGCATTAAGTATAAGGCTCCGGTTAATTTAAGATTTGATGATACCAACCCTCAAAATGAAGAGAGTAAATATGTAGACGCCATAAAACAAGATGTAAAATGGCTTGGATATTCATGGAACAAAGAATGTTATGCGTCTGATTATTTTGAACAATTATTTGAATGGGCCTTGTTTTTAATAGATAATAATTTTGCTTATGTTGACCCTCAGAGCTCAGAGCTTATTTCTGAACAAAAAGGAACCCCTACAGTTCCAGGAACAGATAGCCCATACAGGAATCAGTCTGCTGAAAAAAGTAGACAAATTTTTATTGAGATGTCAAAAGGAAAACATCCAGAAGGCACATATGTTTTAAGGGCTAAAATTGATATGAAATCACCAAACATGCTCATGAGAGATCCTGTTATTTATCGAGTTCTTAATAAATCTCATCATAGAACTGGTGATAAATGGAAGGTATACCCCTTATACGACTGGACTCATGGTGAGTCTGATTATATTGAGCAGATTTCACATTCTTTATGCACTCTTGAGTTTAAGCCTCATAGAGAGTTGTATGATTGGTTTTTAAAAGTACTGCCAACGAAAAACAGAATTCCTCAACAAACAGAATTTGCAAGACTTAACTTATCATATACTGTGACATCAAAAAGAAAATTAAAGCAGTTAGTTGAAGAAAAAATCGTAAACGGATGGGACGATCCTAGAATGCCTACAATTTCGGGATTAAGAAGAAGAGGATATACGCCAGAATCTTTGAGACAATTTGTTGAAACAGCTGGGATTGCTAAAAGAGAAAATGTAATTGAAGCCTCGCTATTGGAATTTTGTGTCAGAGATCATCTAAATAAGATTTCGCCAAGAGTCAACGCGGTTATGAATCCAGTAAAATTGACATTAATTAATTATGACAAGGATGAAGAGTTTTTAGATGGAGAAATAAACCCTGAACAATTAGCCTTAGGCACTAGAAAGATCCCTTTTTCAAAAAACCTTTACATTGAAAGAGAGGACTTTAAAGAAGAGGCTAACAGAAAGTTCTTTAGACTTACCCTTGGAAAAGAAGTAAGGTTAAAAAACGCTTACATCATTAAAGGGGAGTCTGTGATTAAGGATAAAAACAATCAAGTTATTGAGATTCTTTGTTCATATGATAAAAAAAGTAAGAGTGGCTCTAGTACTGAAGAGAGTAAAAGAAAAGTAAAAGGCACGCTTCATTGGGTGAGTCAACATCATGCAATTAGAGCCAAGATAAATGTTTATGATAGGCTTTTTTCAGACCCATCTCCAGACCAGCATAAAGTTAAAAGTTTTTTAGATTTCGTAAACCCGAACTCTTTAACAACTCAAACAGCTTTTATTGAGCCAAGTGTTTTAAAGGCAAAAGCAGGAGATCGTTTTCAGTTTCAGAGAGTAGGATATTTTTATGTGGACAATGACAGCACATCAAAAGATTTAATCTTCAATAAAACTGTAGGTCTAAGGAATAATTGGACTCATAATAAATAAATTTTTTCTATTCTTTATCACTCTCCCTTTTTCCCTTATTAATGTTTTGCTGCTTCATGGCCTCTCCAATCTGGTTGCTTGCGGTAAACGAAGCAACCATATTATTTAACATTTCACTTCCTGCTTGAGGAGAATTTGGAAGTAAAATCAGATTGCTATTTGTTTCACCGCCGATTGATTGTAAAGTGTCATAGTGTTGGGTAACTACTATTAAAGCAGATGCTTCTTGAGAGTTTATACCAACATTATTTAGGACGTCAACCGACTCTTCTAGTCCTCTGGCAATTTCTCTTCTTTGATCAGCAATTCCCTGGCCCTGAAGTCTTTTGCTTTCTGCTTCTGCTTTTGCTTTTTCTACTATTAAAATTCTAGCAGCATCTCCTTCATATTGCGCGGCAACCTTTTGACGTTCAGCAGCGTTAATTTTATTCATCGCAGTTTTAACTTCTGCATCAGGGTCTATATCAGTTACTAATGTTTTAATTATATTATACCCATAGTTACTCATGGCATCATTTAATTCGCTTTTGACAGCATTAGCTATTTCATCCTTTTTTTCAAACACATCATCTAGTATCATTTTTGGAACCTCTGCTCGGACGACATCAAAAACATAGGATGTTATTTGGTCCTGAGGAAAGTCTAGTCTATAAAATGCATCATACACTTTATCTTCAATTACTTTATACTGAACAGAAACCTTAAGTTTAACAAACACATCATCTTTAGTTTTAGTTTCTACAATAACATCAAGCTGAAGAATTCTTAAGCTGAGTCTTCCAGCAATTTTGTCAACAAAAGGAATTTTTATATGAAGCCCAGGACTTCTTACCGCTATAAATTTTCCAAACCTTTCTATTACTGCTGAACTTTGTTGTTTTACAATAAACAAACCTGATATCAGCACTAGAATTATAATCAATGATAAACTTGTTGAAAACATACTCATGTTAATTTGTTTTTTAAATGAATTTTTAAATTTGATATTCTTTTTAAAGTTACGGATTTTTCCAATATAGTTGCTGCTGTAATAATGTCTGGACCCCTTAGCCGTCCTACCAGAGCTAGTCTAAATAATTGCATTATTGAACCAATATCAATTTTTTTATTTTTTGCTAAATCACCTATATTTTCCTTTAGCCTCTTTAAGCCGTTGTCTTTAATGATAAGCTCTATCTCTTCTAGTATGTTGACAGGACTGTTTTTCGATAGCTTATTTAATATTTTCTGATCGTAGCTTTTAGGATCCTCTAATAAAAATTTAATTTCTTTTTCAAAGTCGCTAGCAAGTTTTAACCTTTCTCTTAATAATAAAAATATTTCCTCACTTTTTGATGGATATTTGTTTTTTAAATCAACAACTTCTTTTGGAAACACAGCCTCAAAGTCAGTAAGTTCTAATTTAGACATATGCTGATGGTTTATCCATTTAGCCTTTTCAAAATCAAATTTAGCCCCCCCTTTTTGTAATCCTTTCACCCCAAAAAGCCTTATTAAATCTTCTAAGCTAAATATCTCTTTTTCGCCTCCAGGGCTCCAGCCTAGTAGAGCAAGGTAGTTAATAACGCCTGTTTTTAAAAACCCCATTTCTTTAAACCCCTCTTCACCTTCCCAACTCAATGGATAAAGAGGAAAGCCACCTTTTGCGCCGTCTCGTTTTGAAAGTTTTCCCTTACCAGTAGGTTTTAATATTAAGGGTAGATGAATAAACTTTGGTTTTTCCCAGCCAAAGGCATCATATATAAGGGTATGTAAAGCAAGAGATGGCAACCACTCCTCTCCTCTTATTACCGTTGTTATTTTCATTAAATAATCGTCTACAACGTTAGCAAAGTGATAGGTTGGAAATCCGTCTGCTTTAATTAGGATCTTATCATCAAGAACGGTATTGCTAACAGTTACGGTACCTCTTAAAAGATCTTTTGCCGATGTATTACCCCCCTCGACTTTTAAACGGACGACATAAGGCTCATTTATAATTTTTTCTTTTATATTCTTGTCACTCATAGACAAAGAATTATCTAATGAACTTCTTACCGATGAATCGTATTTAAAAACCCGTCCTTTTGCTTCTTCTTTTTTACGAAGATCGTTTAATTTTTCATTAGAATCAAAAGCATAATATGCTTTTCCGGATTCTATTAATATATTAATTTTTTCATCGTAAATATCAATCCTTTCACTTTGCCTATAAGGTCCATATTTACCCCCTGAAGAAGGGCCCTCATCAGGACTGATTCCAGCCCAAGCAAGAGCTTTTTCTATATAGAGGTCACTATTCTCAACAAGTCTATTTCTGTCTGTGTCTTCAAGTCTCAAAACAAAAACACCATTTTTGTTTTTAGTAAATAAGAAATTGAAAAGCGCAGTTCTTAGCCCTCCAATATGAAGCGGACCTGTTGGGCTTGGTGCAAATCGAACTCTTTCTAACATTATGTCGTAAATATAAAGAATCGTTGAGTTTCAACTGCATTTTGTTTGACGTATATTTACAAACGAAATGATACAATTTATAAATAGGCCAGAGCTAATTGATGAAGATCGTGCAAAATCTATCCTCACAACTTCTGCAATGATCCACAAAGCTTCAATTGAAAGACTTGTTTATTTCTTTATCTCAAGAGATCAAATGCTTGATTTAAATTTAAAATACTTAAATCACAACACTCATACTGATATACTTGCCTTTCCTTACGGCACTAAAAAAAACATTATTGCAGAAGTTTACATATCTATTGATCAATTAAAAGAAAATGCTAAAGAATATAACCAAAGCATTGAAAATGAGGGACTTAGATTAATATCTCATGGTTTTTTGCATTTGATAGGCTATCTAGATAAGACGAAGTCTCAGCAAGACAAAATGTCCAAGGAGGAGGATAAAATGATTAACATGTTCCACGTGAAACAATAACCCCCAAACGTATGTTTGAAAATAAATATGATGTTATTGTTGTTGGTGGTGGTCATGCGGGATGTGAAGCGGCTGCAGCTTCAGCTAATCTAGGATCTAAAACATTATTAATAACAATGAACCTCCAGACTCTTGGACAGATGTCATGTAATCCTGCTATGGGTGGTATCGCTAAAGGACAAATTGTTAGGGAAATTGATGCTCTTGGCGGTTATAGTGGAATTATTTCTGATTCAAGCGCGATACAGTTTAAAATGTTAAATAAATCTAAGGGTCCTGCTATGTGGTCTCCCCGAGTTCAGTCTGATCGCTTTATGTTTTCACAAAGTTGGCGCAATCTTTTAGAGAAAACAAAGAACCTTGACTTTTATCAAGAAATGGTAAGTAGTTTAATTGTAGAAAATGGTGTTGCTGTTGGTATCAAAACGGCTCTAGATGTTTCTATATATTCTAAAATGGTTATTCTTACTAATGGAACATTCTTAAACGGTCTTATTCATATTGGAGAAAAAAACTTCGGAGGAGGAAGGGCTGGTGAAAATGCTTCTACGGGACTAACTTCTTGCTTAGAATCATTTGGCTTTGTTTCAGGAAGGATGAAAACAGGAACCCCTCCAAGAGTTGACGGTAGATCATTAAACTATTCTTTAATGGAAGAGCAATCAGGAGATGAATTTCCTGGAACGTTTAGTTTTTTAACGAACACAAAAAGATTAACTACTCAAAAAAGCTGTTATATTACCTATACTAGTGATCAAGTTCATGACGAGCTTAGGCTAGGGTTTGATCGCTCACCTATGTTTAATGGGAGTATTCAAAGCACAGGGCCTAGATATTGCCCATCAATTGAAGATAAAATTCATAGGTTCTCAGAAAAAACTAGACATCAAATTTTTGTTGAGCCTGAGGGATGGAATACTGTTGAGGTTTATGTTAATGGATTTTCTACTTCATTGCCTCAGGAAGTACAATATAATGCTTTAAAAAAAGTAAAAGGTTTTGAAAGCGTAAAATTTTTTAGACCGGGCTATGCTATTGAATACGATTATTTTCAACCCACACAATTAAAGGCAAATCTTGAAACTAAGATTATTGAGAATTTGTTTTTTGCAGGACAAATTAATGGCACTACAGGTTACGAAGAGGCCGCTGCTCAAGGAATAATGGCAGGAATTAATGCAAATTTAAAAGCAAATTGCTCTGACCCCTTTGTTTTAAAAAGGGACGAGGCCTATATAGGGGTCCTAATTGACGACCTGGTACTTAAAGGAACTGAAGAGCCTTACAGGATGTTCACTTCTAGAGCAGAGTATAGAACCTTGTTGCGACAAGACAATGCTGATGAACGACTTACGCCTATAGCACACAAAATTGGCCTTGCAGGTACTGATAGAATGAAAACCCTCGAAGTTAAAATGAATTCAACAGAAAGAATGATAAACTTTTTTAACAACAGTAGTTTTGATCCTGAAAAATTAAATAAAATATTAAGCGTTAAAAAATCCTCTCCTGTAAAACAGTCAGGAAAACTATCTAAAATTCTTGCAAGACCCAATATTGTCATTGATGATTTAAAAAAACTCACTTTTGTAGATGAATTTATTAGAAATGAAAAAATTGATGATGTAGCTTTGGAGCAGTCAGAGATTCAAATAAAATATTCTGGTTACATTGCCAAAGAAAAACAAATGGCCGACAAGATACATCGTCTGGAAAAAATTTATATACCTACTGCTTTTAATTATAATAAACTTGCCTCATTATCCAGTGAAGCAAAGGAAAAGCTAAATGAAATACTACCTCAAACTTTATCTCAAGCAAGTAGAATAAGCGGAATTAATCCAAGCGATATTAGTGTTCTATTGGTTGCTTTAGGCAGATAATGTTCCACGTGAAACAAATGAAAATGGATAAGAATTATTATTGTACAGCAAAAGACAGATTGGTTTCAGGAGAGCTGTTTTCTGTTTATTTTAATAATGACCGAACTGTGGCTAGAACAAAAATTGATTCAGGTGAAGACATGTATCGATTTTATAAAACCAATAATTATCATTCTCATCAGGAAACACCAAAAACGTTTACAGATAAAATATATTTTATAAGCCGTAGGCTTATGTTGCATTTTAAATATAGACTTATCAAGCCCAAAACTAAAAACCCCAAACTTCTTGATTATGGGTGCGGTAACGGAAATTTTTTAAAATATCTTTCTGATAAAAACATTAATTCAATCGGAGTTGAGAAAAGCCTATTATCACAAAGAATTTGTCGCTCTAAAGGGCTAAATGTTTTTTCATCAATTAAAGATATAAAGCAATCAAAATATAACGTAATTACTTTGTGGCACGTTCTTGAGCATGTTTCTAATCCATTAAAATGCATAAGCGCTCTCTCTAAGCTTTTATCTATAGATGGGTCTCTTGTGATTGCAGTACCTAACATTCAAAGTATTGATTCACAGTTATTTAAGTCTGAATGGGCTGCGCTGGATGTCCCTAGACATCTCTGGCATTTCACACCTAAAGGGCTCATTGATCTTTTACAAAAGGAACATTTTGTTTTACATAAAAAAAGATCATTGTTTCTAGATGCATACTATATTTCATTGTTGTCAGCTAGACGTAAAAAGATTTTTTTTCCTTGGCTTATTGCTGTTTTTGTTGGAACAGTTTCAAATATTTTTGGAGTTTTTACTGGAAACTGTTCTAGCAGTGTGTTTGTTTTTAAAAAAAGAAACTAGATCTCTTTTTTATTTAAATATTTAGCAATCTTGAGTATAAAGTTTGAAAATAATATTTTAGAATTGGCATTTTTTTTCACGTGATAGCATGCCTCGTCTAACAATTTAATGATATCTACTATATTTTGGCTATTAACAAAAGGAGCAAGTTTTTCAATTTTAAAGTCATTTAAACTCATATAATGAGAAGCTTCACTAGCCTCATAATTTGTGACTAGTGCTGATCTAATTAGAGCAGACCCATATTCTAAAAAAGATTTTTGTTCATCTCGAGTTAATTTAGAAATTTCTTCTGCCCATTCCATTAGTTCTATAACAATAGATTTATTTCCGATTGATTTAAAAGCGCTTCTAAGCCCCTTGATCCACAAAGATTCAAGTGTTTTCCGTAAATTTGATTGACTAGATAGTTCAAGAGCAGTCTTCCAACTTCCCTCTGAAGCACTAGCTATCTCTGAGGCTTTATCAATCCCAGAACTAATGAGCTTTTCCCTTATTATGTCGGTTGAAAGCTTGTTTATGTTCAAAATAATCGAACGAGATAAAATTGTTGGCAATACTAGATCAGGCCTTTCACTTATCATTATAAAATAAGTATTAGAAGGTGGCTCTTCAAGAATTTTAAGCATTTTGTTTGCTGCAGAGATATTCAGAAGCTCTGCAGCCCAAATAACACAAACCTTATTTTTCCCCTCATATGCTTTTAGGCTTAGTTTTTTATGTAGCTTGTTAATTTCTTCAACACTTATTGAGCCTTGTTTGTTTGATGATTCTAAACTTTGAAGCCAGTCAGCGACACTGCAATAATTATTTTTATCATAAAATGATTTGAACTTTTCCATAAAATCTTGAGAAATCTCTGTTTTTTTATCAAGTTTAATTACTGGAAAACAAAGACAAAAGTCAGGATGGTTATAAGGATCTCGACCAAGTAATTCAGTTGCAATAGTAGTAGCTAAAAAGAGACCTCCTCCTCTATAAATATCAGTAATTAATTGATAATGAGGAACTTCTTTGTTTTCGAACTCTTTATTAATTTTTTTTGTTAAGTCTTCGTGCCCCCAGAAAGTTATCATTTTAGCGTGGTAAGAAAAATACGTTTAAAAGTACATATTATTTTTTCCTCATACAGCCTTCATAGTTATAGATTTAAAAAAGTAGTTAAGAGCGCTAAAATTCTTATATTTTTGCAAAAACAATTAGATATTTATGAATACAATTGATAATATAAGTTTTCATGGAGAAAGAGTCGTCATAAGAGTTGACTATAACGTTCCGTTTGACGATCAAAATCGAATTACAGACACAACACGAATACAGTCATCTAAAGAAACAATTTCTATGGTTCTAAAAAGCGGAGGAAGTGTTATTTTATTAACTCACCTGGGGAGGCCTAAAGGAATTGATTTAAATTTATCATGCTCTCTAATTGTTGATGAGACATCAAGAATATTAGACCATAAGGTTATTTTTTGCCCATCAACTATTGGAGAAGAAGCTGAGACGATGAGTAAATTACTCCGTCCTGGAGAAATAATGCTAATGGAAAATGTTAGGTTTTATTCTCAAGAAACAAAAGGAGAAGTTGCTTTTGCTAAAGAGCTTTCAAAGCTTGGAACTGTATATGTAAATGATGCATTTGGAGCAGTTCATCGAGCGCATTCATCGACAACTATAATTGCTCAATTTTTCGAAAAAAAATATTTTGGAAAACTACTAGAAAAGGAGATTAAATCTATTGATAAAGTAATTAATAATGGAAATAAACCTGTAGTTGCTATTTTGGGAGGAGCTAAAATTTCTTCTAAAATAACTATTATTGAAAGCTTGCTTGATTCGGTAAATGACATTCTTGTTGGAGGAGGAATGGCATATACTTTTATTAAAGCTCAGGGGGGATCAATAGGAAGTTCAATATGTGAAAATGACTTTTGTGATTATGCAATCAAATTAATTCAAAAAGCAAAAGCAAAAGGAGTAAAAATTCACTTCCCAACGGATGTAATAATAGCGGATAGTTTTAATAATTTAGCTAATAGAAAAGTAGCTTATATAAATCAAATTCCTAAAGGCTGGCAGGGACTAGATTTTGGTCCAAAAAGCATTGAAAACATTAAACCTTTAATTGAAAAATCAAAAACAATTTTATGGAATGGACCCCTGGGAGTATTTGAATTTGATAATTTTTCAAAAGGAACAATAGCATTAGGAGAATTAATTTCAGACGCCACCTCCAAAGGGGCTTTTTCTTTAGTTGGAGGAGGAGACTCTGTAGCAGCAGTTAAAAAATTTGGATTTAGTAATAAAATGAGTTATGTTTCTACTGGAGGAGGTGCTATGCTGGAGAGTCTGGAGGGGAAAAAGCTTCCAGGGATAGAGGCTTTAACCTAACCCTCTAATTTAGAATTTGTATATTTATTTTATGGAGTTAATTGTAAAAAAGCTTTCCATTTTAGAGAAGAAAACTGAAACGGAAAAATATAAATAGCAGTTATATTATTTATAAAAGTTTTAATGATTAGAATACTAATTTTATTTTGTTTTATTTCGTCTGTTTCTTGCGATCAAAAACTTTCCACTAGATATGTTCCAGAATCTAGTGGAAACATAAACATTGTAAATGTTGTTATGTCTAAAACCAATTGGGATGGTAATTTAGGAGAAAAAACTCGAGATTTTCTTGGACAAGAGTACGAAGGACTTCCTCTTGACGAACCTCAATTTTCAGTAAAATATTTAGAGCCACAACTTTTTAATGGTTTTGCAAGACAATCAAGAAACATTATTGAATTTGTAAAAGACACAATAGCTAAATTTACTCTTTACTCAGACATGTATGCAAGACCACAGGTTGTTGCAAAAATTCAAGGTAATGATTCTGAGGAAATGGAATTTTTTCTAGAACAGAATGAAAAATTAATAAAGGGGGTGTTTATTGAAAATGAAATCAAGGAAAAGTCTAGAAGAATTTCAAAATCTTTAAGTACAGCAAAAAATATTCAAAAAATGTTTGACATTCAAATGAAATATCCTTCTGCATATAAAGTAGTGAAGGACACTACGAATTTTATATGGATTCAAAAATCGATATTGAAGGGACATCTTAATCTCATTGTTTATTCAATACCAGAGGAATCAATTGGCAAAAATATTTCTAAAAAAATTACAGGTATAAGAGATTCAATTGGAAAAAGACATATCCCTGGAAGACTAAAGGGTTCATATATGATCACCGAAAAAGCATATAGACCATATTTTTATAAAACACAATTATTAGGAAGAACCTCTTATTTAACAAAAGGCACATGGGAAGTGGCTAACGATTATATGGCAGGGCCGTTTGTAAACTATTTAATTTCTGATACACTTAAAAAAAGGTGGATAGCTATAGAAGGATTTGCTTTTGCGCCTTCAATTAGTAAAAGAGATTACATGTTTGAGCTTGAAACAATAATAAAAAGCGTTTCGTTCAATTAAGAAGAGTTGAGATCTATTTTTTTTCTTCATCCTTTTTTTCAGGATTGTCTTCTTTAATACCTTTTTTGAACTCTTTTATACCAGTACCTAAACCCTTCATTAATTCAGGAATTTTACGACCGCCAAAAATTAATAAAACTGCAGCTACAATTAATATAACTTCTTGCCCTCCAAACAACCCCACTAGACTATTACTTAACATAACAAATATATTTAAAGCAAAGGTAAAGAAATATTTGAAGCAAAAACCAAGTCCCTGTATTCATAGTTGAAGTTGTATATTTGTATTTCATGAAAGATCAAAAACAAAAGAAAATATCTGGATTTAAAAAACTATTTAATCAATTCAGAATTGTAGTTATAAACGAAGAGACTTTTGAAGACAAATTTTACTTTAGGCTGTCAATAATTACTATTATTCTAGCCTCTTTTTTGTTTATCACATTTATAGCAACGTCAACATATTTTATTATAGCGTATTCTCCAATTAAAGAATTTATCCCAGGATACCCTTCTTCTAAAATGAGAATAGAAGTAATTTCAAACGCTATTAAAGTCGATACAATTACATCAAATATTGAAAAACAGCAGAGATATCTTCAAGCAATTAAAAGTGCGCTATCAGGGGAAATAAAAGCTGAGGAAATATCAGTATTAGCAAAAGAAAACACACAAAAAACATTCATAAACCCACCTAAAACATCAGAAGAAGACTCTATTCTAAGAGCTATAGTAGCAGAAGAGGATAAATACAATATAATAAGTGATAATGATGACACACCACTATTTGTTTTATTTACACCTGCAAAAGGAATAGTATCGGAAAAATTTAGTTTAGAGAAAAAGCATTTTGCCGTAGATATAGCACTAAAAGAAAATGCTCCAATTAAGTCTGTTGCTGAGGGAACAGTTATTTTTTCAGAATGGACAGCTGAAACAGGCTATGTAATAATTTTAGAACACTCATATGGCCTTTTGTCAGTTTATAAGCATAATAGGTCTTTAAACAAACAGCAAGGCGATACCGTAGAAGCAGGAGAAGTGATAGCTTTAGCAGGCAATACAGGTGAGTTTTCTACAGGATTTCACCTTCATTTTGAATTATGGACAGAGGGATATCCCTTAGATCCAGAAAAATTTATTGACTTTTCAAAATAATAAATGAAAAAAATAGCCGCAAAACTTTTCGCAAAATTCATTAATTGGAAAAACAAAAAATGGATTGAAAATCCTATCAGCGCTCAAGAAAAAATTTTAAAATCCTTAATAAAAAAAGCTTCAAAAACTAAATTTGGGATAGACCATGATTTTGCATTAATAAGTAATTACAAGGAATTTAAATCAAGGGTTCCAATAAACGACTATGAGGGAATAAGATCTTATATTGAATCAATTATAGCCGGAGATAAAGATGTTTTGTGGCCCGGAAAGCCATTGTATCTAGCAAAAACAAGTGGCACAACTTCTGGCGCAAAATATATTCCAATAACAAAGGAATCAATGCCTACACATATTAATTCAGCTAGAGATGCTATTTTAAACTATATAGAACAAACAGGGAATGTTGAATTTGTAACAGGAAAGCAAATATTCATTCAAGGAAGTCCAGTTTTAGAAAATTTAAATGGAATTTCTTTGGGACGACTTTCAGGTATTGTGGCTCATTTTGTGCCATCTTACTTACAAAAAAATAGAATGCCCAGCTGGGAAACAAATTGTATAGAAGACTGGGAAGATAAGGTTGATGCAATTGTCAACGAAACTGTAGATCAAAACATGACCGTAATAGGGGGAATTCCTCCTTGGGTTCAAATGTACTTTGAAAAAATAATAAAAAAAACAGGTAATAATGTGGGAAAACAATTTCCAGATTTCTCTTTATTTATACACGGAGGCGTTAATTTTGAACCTTACCAAAGGGTATTTGATAATTTAATAGGTAGAAAAATTGACTCTATAGAGCTATTTCCTGCCTCGGAAGGATTTTTTGCATATCAGGATAAAATTGACAGTGAGGGACTGCTTTTATTAGTAGATAATGGGATTTTTTATGAGTTTGTTGAAGCAGAAAAATTCTTTGATTCTGATTATGAAAGAATTTCTCTTAAAGATGTAAAGTTAGGAGTTAATTATGTGCTGATATTATCATCAAATGCAGGACTATGGTCTTATAATATTGGCGATACAGTTTCTTTTGTTTCTGTCAAACCATTTAGGGTAACAGTAACTGGAAGAATTAAGCATTATATTTCAGCATTTGGAGAGCATGTCATAGGTAAAGAAGTTGAAACAGCATTAAAAAATGTAATTGACTCAACATCAATTGAGGTTCGTGAATTTACTGTAGCTCCTCAAATAAACCCACCCTTAGGATTACCATACCACGATTGGTTTATTGATTTTAAAAAACCCCCAGAAAACATTGAAGAGTTTTCAAAATCCCTAGATAGCGAAATGCGAAAGCAAAACAGTTATTATGATGACTTAATAAAAGGTAAAGTATTGAAGCCAATCAATATTTCAATAGTTGAGGATCATGGTTTTGAAAATTATATGAAAAAAACAGGAAAGCTTGGAGGACAAAATAAAGTACCAAGACTAAGTAATGATAGAAAAATAGTGAATAGGCTTTCTCTAAAAAAATAAGTATGGATAAAACAAAAAAAATAAGCTTTGTTTATACTTTACCTACTTCTTTTGTGATTAAAGACATAGAAAATTTAAAGTCAATAGGGCATCAAGTTTTCGAAATAAAATCACCACCATTTAAAAATATTTTTCTTTTTTTAATTAATAGAATTAGAGAATTTTTAAAAGGACTTTTTTTAATTCCAAAATCTAATTGTGTCATAATTTGGTTTAGTGATTATCACGGATTGATTCCATTAGTTCTTTCAAAAATTTTCTTGGTTAAAAGTATTGTAATAGTTGGAGGTTATGACGCAATCTCTGATAAAGAGATTAGTCACGGAATTTTTTCAAAAAACAATTTGAGACAAAAAATTGCCAGAATGAACTATAATTTAGCGACTCAGATTTGGGTTGTAGATGAGACTTTGTCTAAGGGATGTAAGGAGGCCTTTTTGCAGAACAGGATAAATTCAGGATTAATTAATTGGATGCCTAAAATTGAAAAAAAGATTAAAGTTATACCTACAGGGTACTCTTCAAGTTTTTGGAAAATAACCCAATCAAAATCACCAAAAACAGTTTTAACAGTTGCCAACTTTAATGACTCTAGAGTAGTTAAATTAAAAGGCATTCCAATTATATTAAAACTGGCTAAAGAACTTCCAAGTTTTCAATTTATAATTTTAGGATTAAAGACAGATAGTATAATTCCTTTAGACTCGGTACCTCCTAATGTCGAGCTTATTAAATCTAAAAACAGTACAGAATTAAGAGACTATTTTTCTAAAAATCAATTTTACATTCAAGCATCAAGACTTGAAGGCTTACCCAATGCACTTTGCGAAGCAATGCTTTGTGAGTGTATTCCAATTGGTAACGCAGTTTTTGGTATACCAAAAGTAATTGGTAATACAGGACTATTATTTAATGGAGAAAAAGATTTTAAAAAAATAAAAAAATTTCTTAAAGGGAAAAATAAAAAATCAGGAATACATGCCCGCCAGCATATAATAACTTTTTTTGACGAAGAAAAACGAATTAAAGAGTTTAAAAAAATATGACATGAATACAAAACAGAGAGGCTTTTTGTCCTATCCAAAATCTAATAATCTGGGAGACTATATTCAAAGCATAGCAGCTAAAGAAATAATTGGAAAAAAATCTATTGGAGTAGATAGAGAAAAATTAAACATTTATCCAGGACCATCTTTAAATTTGATAATGAATGGTTGGTTTATGGAAAACCCAAAGAATTGGCCCCCCAGTGACAAAATAACCCCTCTATTTATTTCATTTCATTTAAATCCAATCGCAGAAAAACAGATGCTAAGCTTACCAGGAATTGAATATTTTAAGAAGCATGAGCCTATTGGCTGTAGGGATATTTTTACTCAAAACATTTTATCTAAAAGAGGAATTAAAACCTATTTCTCTGGTTGTTTGACACTTACTTTGAATAATAAGAATAATAAACGAGAAGGCATCCTTGTGCTAAGTGCCCTAGATAGAATGATGCCAAAAATTACTATCAACAATTTTTTTATTCAACTGTTTAAATTTCCAAAAAAATATTTGCAATATAAAAATTCAAAAAGAAGACTTGAGGTTTTTCTTTCAGAGCAAAAGTCTTCAAAAGTTAAATATAAATCACAGATTGTTGATGTTACAAAATATTCTGAGCAAGAAAGGTTTTTTTTGGCACAAGAACAGTTAGATATAATTTCTAAATCTGAGCTTATAATCACATCTAGAATTCATTCCGCTCTTCCCGCTGTTTCTCTAGGGACGAAAGTTGTTTTTTTAACTGACGGACTTGATCACATTAATCAAAAAAGTAGACTAGAAGGATTATCTGATTATTTCTATTGTTGTAAAACAACAGATTTAAACAAATTAAATTTAAATGAAATAATTCCAAAAAAAAGCTGCAAAGAAATATCAAAAGGCCTTACAGAAAAGGTTAATCAATTTTTTAGCAAGGAGGAGTAAAGGCTTATATTTGAAAAAACAACAACAATGAATATTTTAGTTATTGGGTCAGGAGGTCGTGAGCATACATTTTGCTGGAAATTAGCTCAAAGCCCAAAATGTGAAAATCTTTATGTTTCTCCTGGAAATGCAGGAACATCTAAAATAGCTACTAATTTAGGAATTCCTGTCACTGACTTTGAATCTATTAAAAAGGTAGTAATAAAGTATAAAATTGAAATGGTTGTCGTGGGCCCAGAAGCTCCTTTAGTTGAAGGAATAAAAGAATTTTTCGAATCCGATAATGAATTAGAAGAAGTAAGTCTGATTGGACCAGATAGTAAAGCATCAAAATTAGAAGGAAGCAAGTCTTTTGCAAAAGCATTTATGAACCGACACAGTATTCCGACAGCTAAATATTCAGAATTTACATCTTCTACTATTGATCAAGCCTTCAACTTTTTAGAAATCATGAACCCTCCATATGTTTTAAAAGCAGATGGATTAGCTGCAGGAAAAGGAGTTTTGATTATCAATAACATTGAGGAAGCAAAATTAGAGCTTAAATCAATGTTAATAAACAAGAAGTTTGGACAAGCATCTGAGAAAGTTGTTATTGAAGAGTTTCTAGACGGGATAGAATTGTCGTGTTTTATATTAACTGATGGTGAAACTGGAATAACCCTTCCAATGGCAAAAGACTATAAAAGAATTGGCGAAGGAGACAAAGGACTTAATACAGGAGGAATGGGGGCGATTTCTCCTGTTCCATTTGCAAATGAAGAATTTATAAAAAAAATAAATGATAGAATTATTCAACCAACACTATTGGGACTTAAAAAAGATAAATTGCCATTTCAAGGATTTATTTTTATTGGCTTAATAAATGTTAGTGGCGAGCCAAAGGTAATAGAATATAATGTTCGAATGGGAGATCCTGAAGCAGAAGTTGTTATCCCAAGAATTAAAAATGATTTAATTTCTCTATTTGAAGCAACTGCAAAGAAAACATTGAGCAAAATTAAATTAGAAATAGACTTAAGAAGTGCATCAACTGTAATGGCTGTCTCAGGAGGATATCCTGAAGCATATGAAAAAGGACATTTTATTGAAGGAATAAATGATGTAAAAAACGCGTTAGTTTTTCATTCAGGAACCTCTCTTGAAGACAATAAAACATTGACTGCAGGAGGAAGGGTAATTACAGTTACGGGGCTTGGAAAAGACATGCCCTCTGCATTAAAAAAATCATATGACGGCCTGGCAAAAATTAATTATAGAGGGATGTATTATAGAAAAGACATAGGCTTTGATCTATAAAAATGAATGAGCGGAGGGACACTTGTTCTCTTCACCTTTCTTGTCAGAAATCCTTAATTGATTTATCCAGTAGGTACTAGCACAAACTCCTAATACCAAGAAAAACCAGGTTAAACTATTAGCTAACCACCAATTTTCTAGCTCTAGTTGTCTAAGAAAGTTAAAAGGAATAAATAGCACTTCTTCAAATAGCCAGGCAATCGCTTCAAAAAAGTTTTTCATCATGATTAGATTTTTTACCTTACAAAGGTAATAAAAGAGAATATGCTCACAAAGCTATTTAGCAAATCATCTTATCTGGCTAATTTATTAGGATGTGTTTTTTTAATAATTGTGATAATTTTCAAAATAAAGCAAAATTATTCTTCTATAGATATAGATCTTTCATTATATCAATATTTAGGATTTATTTGTTTAGGTACTTTTATTTTTTTTGTATTCGGTAGGTGGGAATATGAAAGCATGAATATCAGAGATGAATCAACTATTCACGTATTCTTATTTCCTGTTGCAGTTGCTTTTTTTCCTAAGGAAATTTTCAATTGGAATTGGATATTCGGTGTTGTTTTTATGTATTATGCATTTATAAAATTCAATTTATTTTTTAAAAATTTAAAAGAAAATCAACTTCTTGAATGTGGAATATTTATGAGTTTTTCAATCATGTTTATTCCAGAGCTATTTATTTATCTTTTATTTTTACTAATTGCAGTTATTATAACTGATAATTTTTCAATTAGTAAAGTAATTGCATTGTTATTGCCTTCTGCGATCACTTGGTTTTTGATTTTAACTATTAACACATTTTCAAAAACAAACCTATCTTTTTATAAATGGATTAATCAAAAACCAGATTTTTATTTTCAAATAACACAGGGAATAGAGGGACTTGCTTTTATAGTTGTATTAATATTAGCTATAACAGGGTTTATTTTTAATAATAAAATTAATAATTACGGCCAGTTACAACATCAAATTGATGTTGTTCATAATATCTCATATCCTTATCTTGGGCCTACTTTATACATTAATAGATTAACACTTATAATTATTCATTTTTGTTTTATCATTTTTGTTAGAACTCCTGAGTCTTTAATAATTCTAATTCCTTTAATTATTTATGGAACTAGAAATGTTATTAAAAGTATTAGACTAAGAGTTTTAAAAGAATGTTTTTTATGGATAATGTTGGTTTTTTCTGTTTTGAACACATACCTTTCCTTTTGATTCCGTCTAGCAAATAGTATTTTTGTTTAAATAAGTTATTTAAAAAAGTTAAACCTGTGAATTCAAATAAAATAAGTAAAAAAGTTCTTTATATTTTTAAAAATGTAATTGATCAGTACCATATTTTAAACACCGTTGATCAAACATTTAAAAACCCTTTTTCTGCTGAAACATTCGATCATTTATTATATAGAAAAAACTGGATTGATACTGTTCAATGGCATTATGAAGATTTAATTAGAGACCCAAATATTGAACCAATAAAAGGAATGGAACTCAAAAGAAAAATTGACGCATCCAATCAAGATAGAACTGATATGGTTGAATATATTGACAGTTATTTTCTTAACAAGTATAAAGATGTTATAGTTTTAGAAAATGCGGAAGTTAATTCAGAAAGTCCTGCCTGGGCTATAGACAGACTCTCAATTTTAGCATTAAAAATATATCATATGGAAGAAGAAACAAGCCGAAATGGTGCCTCCGAAAAACATAAAGCAGCTTGTAAAATTAAGCTAGATGTTTTACTGGAACAAAAAATAGACTTGTCAAATGCAATAGACTCATTATTAGATCAGATTTCCAAGGGTCAAAAACACATGAAGGGTTATAAGCAAATGAAAATGTATAACGATGAGGAATTGAATCCAGTTCTTTATAATGACACTAAATAATTGAATGAAACGAGCTAAAAAAGTATTAATACTTCGCTTTTCTTCCTTTGGAGATGTAGCGATTATGATACCAATACTTAGGGCTTTATCAAAAACATATCCAGAAGACGAGTTTATAGTAGCTAGTCGTCCTAAAATGGCTCCTCTTTTTGACGAATTTATAAATATAAATTTGCTTCCTCTTGATATAGATAATGATTATAGAGGATTTAGGGGAGTATTTAACCTTTTCAAAACACTTAAGCAGCATAAGCCATCCCATATAGCCGACCTTCATTTTGTTATTAGAACAAGAGTAATTAGCTTGCTTTTTAAATTATTAGGTTATAAGGTTAAAAGTATTAATAAAGGAAGAAGTCAAAAAAAAGCATTAACAAGAATTAAAAACAAACATTTTGAACCTCTAACCCCAACTGTTTTTAGATATTCAAAAGTTTTTTCAAAGCTTGGATTTTCTGTTGATATTACTAAAAACGAAATTTCTCATAATAATTCTTTGCCAGAAAAACTGAAAGATATTTTTTATTCTGATAAAAAAAAATGGATTGGCATAGCCCCCTTTGCGTCTTATGAGGGAAAAACATACCCATTAGATTTAATGCAGCAGGTTGTAGTTTTTTTACAAAGAGAGTATAAAATATTTTTATTAGGCGCTGGAGAAAAAGAAGAGAACCTATTAGAGGTTTGGACTAAAGCATATTCAAACTGTTGGAACGCATCTAAGGAACTAGAGTTTAAAGAACAGCTTATGGCCATTCCTTTTTTAGACCTCATGATTAGCATGGATAGTTTAAATGGACATTTGGCTTCAAACGCTGGAATTCCAGTTATCACCCTTTGGGGTCAGACTCATCCATATGCCGGTTTCGCTCCATTTGGTCAGCCAGAAGATTACTCCATATGTGTAGATCGCAATCAATATCCTGGAATTCCTACTTCAATTTATGGAAAAGATATCCCTAAGGGGTATGAAAATGCTTTTAGAACTATTTCTCCAAAAGTCGTGATTGAAAAAGTATTAGAAGCTTTAGAAAACACTAAGAATTAAACATTGTCAAAATTAACTTTGAGGTACTCTTGTTCAGATTCAGCCTGACAAGTTAAAACCAAACCATCTTTTATTTCGCCTTCGGTTAGAATTTGATTAGTTCTCATTTTAGCACTACCATCGACAACTTTAGCAATACAACTACTACATATTCCGCCTTGACAA
>Ga0114999_10001517_pt1 | contig 32186 bp, 25 predicted proteins | sample ArcticOcean_MG_C_3_FD_89820 | JGI IMG/M metagenome (GOLD analysis project Ga0114999, IMG submission 89820) | Marine microbial communities from western Arctic Ocean - ArcticOcean_MG_CB8_126 | ecosystem: Environmental > Aquatic > Marine > Oceanic | place: Arctic Ocean: Canada Basin | collected...
CGAATCCGCGGTTACGTCTCGACGCTCCGCAAAAACGACCTGAAAATCCTGGACGGCATCCAATCCGCCTTCCACCAGTCCCCCAACCTGCCAGCGCACATCTTCGTCACTGGGTAGTTACCTCGCCGCCGACAAACAGCAACTCAAGATCCTGGAAAGCCAACAGCCGCTCTTTCACAAAATGCTCGGTTGGTTCATCCGCCACGCCGCTTGCTCGCGAGACGAGTTTCTTACCGAAACCTATTGCCTGGCGACTACGTGGCAGAAAGACCTGGGGCGGCTATCGCTCGATCGCCTCGGGTGAGTTCGGTCGCCTCTCGCCACATCATACCACCTCTTGGATGATCTCACCTTCCACCAGTGTTAGCCGTTCTTTGCGGCCCTGGTGTTGGTAGCTTAACCCGTCCTGATCGAGGCCGAGCAGATGTAAGATTGTGGCGTGGACGTCGCGAAGGTGGTAGGGTTTCTCGATGGATTTGAGGCCGATGTCGTCGGTGGCGCCGACGGCTTGGCCGCCCTTCACACCGCCGCCCGCCAGCCACATGGAAAAGGCGGTATTGTGGTGATCGCGGCCCTTGCCGCCCTGTGCTTCGGGGGAACGACCGAACTCGCCGCCCCAGACAATCAGCGTGCTTTCGAGCAGGCCGCGGCGTTTGAGATCCTTCAGCAACGCGGCAATGGGTTGATCGACCTCCCCGGCCATTCGCAGATGATTCTCTTCCAGATCGCCGTGCGCGTCCCACTGCTTGTTGCCCGGGCCACCGCCGGAAACAACCGTGACGAATCGCACTCCCTGCTCGACCAACCGTCGTGCCAACAAACAACGGCGGGCGTAGTCGTCGGTGGGTTCGACGCCGACACCGTACAGGTCGAGTGTCTCTTTGGTTTCGCCGGTGACGTCGAACACCTCGGGGGCGTCGGTTTGCATTTTGAACGCCAATTCGTAGGCGTTAATGCGGGCCGCCAGTTCATCATCGCCGGCCTGTAGGTTGGATTCATTTAGGCTACGAATCAGTTCGACCGTTTGCCGACGGTCGTCGAGTGAGATTCCCTCGGGCAATCCCAAATTGCGAACGGGCTGCGGACCACCGCCGAACATGGCCGGTTGATAGACGGCCGGCAGAAATCCGTTGGCGTACATCGGCTGCCCGCCTTCCAGCGCGCCGTCGGGATCGGGCATGACGACGTAGGCGGGCAACGATTCGCTTTCGTTGCCCAACCCGTACACAACCCACGAGCCGAGGCTGGGAAAGCCGGGAAACGTCCGCCCGCTGAACAACTCGTACTGCGCGGCCGAATGCACCACTTTGTCGCCGTAACAAGAGCGAATGACAGCGATGTCGTCGATGCAATCGCCCACTTTGGTAAACAGATCAGAAACCGGCACACCCGATTCGCCGCGCGGCGTGAACTTTCGCTTGGAACCCAACAGCCGCGCGTCTTTGCGGACAAACTGATATTTGACGTCGCCAAACGATTGCGGCCGCGGTTTGCCATCGAGTTTGTTGAGCAGCGGTTTGGGATCAAACGTATCGACGTGACTCGGCCCGCCGGCCATGAACAGAAAGATGACCGACTTGACCCGCGACTCCGGCAGATGTCGCGGCTTGGGCGAGAGCGGATTCCCGCCCACCGCCGCTGCCCGTTCAGATTGCAACAGCGACGCCATCGCCAGCGATCCGAACCCGCAACACGAGTCCTGCAAAAAATTGCGGCGGTTTGGTTGAATTGGAATTGCAGAATGTTTCATAGGTGTTTGCGCGACATTCAGTCCACGTACAAGAATGAGTTCAGGTTGAACATCGCCAGTGCGAATTCTGATAACGGCAGCGCTTCGAGAAACTGCTGCGACAGTCGGCGTTCGTTTGCAGTGGGTAATCTTCCGGCGGTGAGGCGGAAAGCTAATTCGATTTGTTTGTCCGGGTCGGTTTCCTGTTGCAAACGGTCGGCGAAGGCGGCGGCCAATTCGTTCGACATGGGGCCGTTGAGCATTTCCAGCGCCTGCGGTGCATGGGTGCTTGAAATGCGGCGGTCGCAACTGATCTGCAAATCGGGTTGGTCGAAGACCTCCATGAACGGCAGTCGCAGGTTTCGTTTTGCAAACAGATAGATCGATCGCCGGTCGTGCTGGTTCTCATCGGGGGTGACCCGCCATTGCGTTGGCTTGTACAACAGTTCGATCAGTTCCGGCGCGACGGCAATCATGATGCTCGGTCCGCCTGACGATTCATTCAACCGACCTGAGACACTCAGCATGGCGTCGCGTAATTCTTCAGCCGTTAGTCGGCGTCGGTTGAAACGCCACAACAGACGACTTTGGGGGTCCATCTCGTTCGCGGTTGCGTTTCTCATGCCCGACGATTGGCGGTAGCTGCTGCTGTGCAGGATTAAGCGGTGCATCGCCTTGATGCTCCACGCATTCGAATTCGGGGTGTTGGAGTCTTGGCCGGAGAACTTGAGCGCGAGCCAGTCGAGTAGTTGTGGGTGGCTGGGAGTGTCGCCGTTGATGCCGAAGTCGTTTGGCGTTGCGACGAGGCCGCGACCGAAGTGGTATTGCCAGATGCGGTTGACCATCACTCGGGCCGTCATCGGGTTTTCGGGCGAGATCAGCCAGTGGGCGAGTTCTGTTCTTGGGTGTTTGCGTTTCGTCTCAGGCAGGTCGGCAACCGCCTTCGTCAGCAACACTGCCGGCGGACGCATGCCGAGCCGTTCGCCTTTCTTGCGCTCGTCGCCGCGTTCGAGCAAGTGGGTGGGCGTCTGTTTGTCGAAATCGTTGCGGACGGTGAAAATCTCGGGCAACGGATCGGGGCGACGTGAATCGGCAGCGAGCATCTCGGCTCGCAGCTTTTCCATCTCCTCCAAGCTTGCATTTTCCTTGGCCGCCTTGATGCGTTTGATTTCAGCATCGACGGCATCAGACTTTGCTTTCCAATCGGCCTGCGTCTGTTTGCCTGCCAGCGGAATGTTCTCTTCAAATGTTGCCGACAGAAACGCTTGCAGCCGGTAGTAATCTTTTTGTGGTATCGGATCGAACATGTGGTCGTGACAGCGGGCGCAGCCGACCGTCATTCCCAGAAAGGCCGCACCGATAATATTTGTTCGTTCGGTCAAAACTTCGTTGCGGCTGAAGGCGACGTCGGTGTTGCCCGCGTTTCGGCGGACGGGGCCGAGCCGATGAAAGCCGGCGGCGACCAACTCATCGCGCAGATCGTCTTGTTTGACGCCTCGGGTCATCGCGACAGCAGCGAGTTCATCGCCGGCGACCTGTTCCTGCACGAACTGATTGTAGGGCTTATCGTCGTTCAACGAATCGACGACGTAGTCTCGAAATCGCCAGGCGCTGGCATGATGTCGGTCGTACTCGAAACCCTCGGTCTCGGCGAACCGCACGACGTCGAGCCAATGCTGTCCCCAGCGCTGGCCATAAGACGGAGAAGCCAACAACCGATCGACGAGCCGTTCGTACGCCAGCGGCGAGGTGTCGCTGATGAAGTCGTCGATTTCACCAGGGGTTGGCGGCAGCCCGGTCAAATCGAATGTCAGCCGGCGAACGAGCGTGCGGCGACTTGCCTCGGGCGACGGTCGCAGTCCCTTCTGCTTCAGCCGGGCGAGAACATACGCATCGATGGGATTGCGAACCCAGTTCCGATCAGTGGGCGCATCGAACGCGGGAACGGTCGAACTGGCTGGCCGCTGAAAAGCCCAGTGGCTGCGATCGATGTCCGGTTCATCCGCCATCGCGGCGAACGCGGGGAGCAGCGTCCCCAAAGTGATAATCGTCAGCCAGCGCATTGACTCTTCCTGTCAGTGAAACGGATGACTCAATTTCAGGCGCAATCCACCCGACCCTTATTCTACGATAGCGGCCGGATGTGGTTCAACCTGCCTGTGAACGTTTGAGTTAGCTGGCATTGGTTGTTTGCTCGGTCTCAGGGTGCTCGAATTGTGGTTCATCAGTTTTCTTGAGATCACCCAGCCACTGCTGGTGTTTTTGGTTATCTGAAACATGCTCCTTCGCAAGTTCGTGCAGTTTTAGCGAGAACAGCATAATGCACACAAAACCGCCACTAGCGATCCACGACAGCATCATTTCCAAGGCGGATTGCGAAACGCTGTTTATTGCTATTACGGACCCAATGGCACCAATACCAGCGATGACTGACGTCAGAAGCAAGAGACCTGTGCTCCTTTTGTCAAACAGGCCGAAACCGCCAGCAGCGCTCGCGAGGAAAATCGGACACGCAACCAGCAGAATCGAATAATGATGAGGTCCCATCATGCTGCCGAGCGCGAGAAACACCGTCATGAGTAATGCCAACCAGGCGATAACCATGTTCATGGAATTGTTCCTCAGCCGTGGAAATCAGATTTTGCCAGCTAACATGGTAGTGGGGCAGTTCAATTCTGGGTGGCTCTAGACCCTCGACTCTAGACTCTCGACCAATCGCCTACTTCGATTGTTTGGCAAACGTGAACAGACCACGGCCGGTTGTTGTTGGCAGCATGAAGTAGATTTCGCCGTTCTCGTCTTCGCCGAATGAGAGAATGGGCAACTTGTTGCCCGCCGTTTGCAGCGGTCGGTTGGCGACGACCTTCTTTTTAGCTTCGTCGTACTTCAAAGCCCAGATTTTGCTGCTGACGTAGTCGGCGTAGATGTAGTGGCCGGCGAGTTCGGGCAGTTTCTTGCCACGGTAAACGCTGCCGCCCGTGATCGATTTGCCGACGGTGTGGTGGTATTCCCAGATTGGTTCGATGAGATCTTTTCGCGGCCCGGAACCCTTGAGGAACTTGTGCTTGGCTTCGCGGAGGTTCCAGCCGTAGTTTCCGCCCTTGACGATGAGGTCGATTTCTTCCCACAGGTCCTGGCCAACTTCACCCGCCCAAAGTGTGTCCGTCTCCTTGTCGAAGGCCATCCGCCACACGTTTCTCAAACCGTAGGCATAAATTTCCGGTCGGGCGGCATCGCCCATGTTGACGAACGGGTTGTCTTTGGGAATTGAATAGTTGCGGTCGCCGTGTTGGTGATCGACGTCAATCCGCAGAATGGATCCCAGCAGTGTTTTCAGGTTCTGTCCGTTCCCGTGCGGATCTTTGCCGGCACCACCGTCGCCCAACGCGATGTAGAGGTAGCCATCCGGCCCAAACACAATCGTGCCGCCGTTGTGATTCCAGTACGGTTGTTTGACGCGGAAAATCTCCAGCGCCGAATCGGGATCGGCACGGTTGGGATCGGTCTTGGAGACGGTGAAACGCGTGACGACCGACGTGAGCGGTGCGTCAGTCGTTGTGTAATAGAGGAAAAAGTGTCCGTTTTCTTTGTACTTGGGGTGGAAGGCGAAGCCGAGCAGGCCCTCTTCGTTTTGCTTCTCTTTGTAGACAACCTGTTTTGACACATCGAGAAAGACTTTTGTCTGTTTCACACTCTTCTTGTTAGGAAAGACGTGAATGACGCCGCGCTGGGCTGCCACGAAGAGACGATTCGAGCCATCGCCGGCGTGGGTTAGAACAATCGGCCGAATGTCGGTGACTTTTCCCGAAGCGGATACAGGCGACCAGCCGGTCCACTTCAAATTGGCAAACGCGGGTTGCACACCAATGGGGAGCGGTCGCTCATCAACTTGGGCCGACGCGACAGTCGCACTCAGCAGGCAGCACAATCCGGCAATCAACGCAGTCAGAGATGTCATTCTTTTCATTGGAGCCTCAGCAAGACAACGTGGTAGGAGAATCTAGACGAGCGAATCACAGGATTCGGCAGACTTTACTCTAGCGGAAAATCGACGCCAGCGACATTCAGCACCGTTGTTCGGTGTCTCATCAGACAAAATTCGCCGACGATCACCGCTAACCAGCGGGGGCCGAATTGGCGATTTTTGCCGGCATCAACTTCCGGCCACTAGCCGAAATGAGTGTGTACGCAAGGGCATGTTTTGTGTGGCCGAAGCTCGTGATCGGTCTGGACAGGTCTTTCGGATTTGGTTATCACCCCCGCCTTCTGCAGATTTCACAACCCCATAACAGCCGACGATTTGGGCCTGCACCGCAGCGCGAAGTCGGTACTGGGAAACCGTTGTGGAGGACGGCAACCCGCCGGACGGGGAGTCCGGACGAGTCGCTTGTTGATCTTTCAAAGCGTCTCGTTGCAAACCAGGAAATCGACATTTGTGGCATCTCACCTCGTAAAGAGCTCTGTGTAAAGAGCTCTGTGTAAAGAGCATCTGTGTAAAGAGCATCTGTGGTATTCGATTCCCATCACCAAAACCGCATCCCCGCAGCGAAATCTGACCGTGGAGTTGAGTAGATGAAACTCCGTTTGGCGGTTGCCGTTCCGGCATACCTGCTAATCTATACGCTGTGCTATTTTTCGGCCTACTCGTTGCGGTTCGATTTCAGCATTGCCGACGAGTATCTCGCCCGGTTTACGGCGACGCTGCCGTTTGTGCTGGTGTTGAAGCTGGCGATCATTTTCACGACCGGCGAATGGCGTCGCGTGTTTCGCTATGCGAGCATTGGCGACGTGGTCAACGTCTTTGTGGGAGCCTCGGCGACGGCTGCCCTGTTGTACGTTTCCAACTTCCTCTTTTTCATCGACACGGCGATTCCCCGTTCGGTCATTCTGATCGACATGGTGCTGACAATTCTGTCGGCGGGCATGTTGCGGATATCGGTTCGGCTGCTCCGAGAGCAAGTGCTGCCGAGTTTCAGCCGTGAACAGCGAAAGCGGACGCTGATCTACCGCTCGAACAAAGAGGGAATCGGCATCCTGCGGACATTACAGGCGACCGGCGGAGACTTTCAGGTCGTTGCATTTGTGGATGAAAGCCCGGAGAATGGCAGTTCGGTCATTGCGGGGATTCCAGTCTACACATCCGAAGTGGGATGGCAGCGTTTAGCGCAGAAGCTGCGAGCTCAGCACATTCTCGTTCCGAGTACAGTTCCCGGCGGAGTGATGCGCGAATTGGTTTCGCAGTGTGCGCAGGCGGGACTGAAGACGCACATCATTCCCACCGTACCTGAACTGGTGGACGGCCGGTACAAGGTTTCGGTACGCGATGTGACGGTTTCCGATTTGCTGCGGCGAGAAACTGCCGAACCGGACTTCGAGGCAATTCGCGATTACGTCTCAAACAAACGCGTTCTCGTTACGGGTGCGGCGGGCAGTATTGGTTCGGAACTTTGCCGCCAGATAATCGACCTGAAACCCGCTTCGCTGGTGGTTGTGGATCAGTCGGAATTCGGCATGTTCACAATTCAACAGGAATTGCAACAGCGCTGCCCCGATGTGCCTTTGCATCTGGCGATTGCCGACGTTGCCAATCGCCCCTCGATGTCGCGAATCTTCGAGGCACGCGAGCCGCAACTCGTCTTTCACGCTGCGGCATACAAGCATGTTCCGCTGATGGAAGACAACCCCGTTGAGGCGATACGGAATAACATTCTGGGGACCAAGGTTCTCGTCGATTTATCGGGCGAAAGCAACGTCGAGCGGTTCGTTTTCATTTCGACCGACAAAGCGGTCCGCCCGTCGAACGTGATGGGGGCGACGAAACTGGTTTCAGAAAAGTATGTGCAGGCGGGATCGCGGAAGTGCGACACGCAGTACATTTCGGTGCGGTTTGGCAACGTGTTGAATTCCGCCGGGAGCGTCGTTCCCACATTTCGGCAACAAATTGCCGCCGGCGGTCCGATTACGGTCACGCATCCCGAAATGGAACGGTTCTTCATGATCATTCCTGAAGCCGTTCAACTCGTGCTTCAGGCGGGAGCAATCGGCTCGGCCGGCGATGTGCTGATTCTCGAAATGGGTGATCCGGTCAAAATTGTCGATCTGGCGAAGGACATGATTTGCCTTTCAGGGCTGAGTTTTCCCGACGACATCGACATTGAATTCAGCGGAATTCGGCCCGGCGAGAAGCTCCGCGAGGAGCTGTTCTACTACGCCGAAGAGGGTACGAAGAAAGTGCACGACAAGATTTTCTGTGCCAGCCGCGAGGCGCCGCAGACTGTGCAAATGGAAAACGACATTAAGCGTCTGCTGGAAGCGACGACCGTCAGCGACCGCGAAGCGACTCGCGTCTTGCGCGAGACCGTCGCGCGGTACGTCGCTGACGATGACGCTCCGAACCAGCTCAAGTCGGCTGCATAAATGCCGCCCATGGTTTGCAGGGGGTGCGCGTGTCTTGATGTCATACTGTCGCGTTTGCTGCAGGGCAGTGTCTTAATTCGCGCATGCGTTGTAGAATTAGGTGACAACGCATTCTCAAATTGACGCAGTATTCATACCGCGTCAAATCTCGATTGATGGGTTGGGTGCCACTGGCGTGTCGCCAGTGCAGCGCGCGGGCCACTGGCGACATGCCAGTGGCACCTGTTAGTCTTAATCGAGGATTGGCAAAACAGAAGACGCATCTCGAATCGCATCCCATGCCGCAGACTCTGCAGGAATACGCCGACTGGCTCGACAATCGGAATCTCATCTGGCCGAAACTCACCGCGCCGGTTCAGCCCAAGGCAACGCCTTCGTTGAAGCCGCTGCGCGGCATTCGCGCGGTGACGTGGAGCCTGTATGGCACCCTGCTGCGAATTGCCGACGGCCAATTGCTGTACCATCATCCGCAACAATTCCGCATGCAGGTGGCGTTGGAGAAGACGATTGAAGAGTTCAACATGTGGCACAGCATGTCGCGCAAACCCGGCGCGCCGTGGGAATACATGTTAACGCAGTACACCGGCGTCCTTGAAAAGCAGCAGATGCGTGGAACGAAGCGCAAGGGCGATTTCCCCGAAATGGATTCCTCGGAGATTTGGCGGACGTTGATCGCGCGTCTGGTGAAGAACGAATTCTCGTGGGACGAGTCGATGTACGGCGATCTGGATGGATTGAGCCTGAAGGTTGCCTACTTCTTTCACACGCGATTGCAAGCCGTTGAGGTGGCCGAACATGCGGTGGGCGCTTTGAATGCCGTCGATTTGGCCAACATTGCACAGGCGTTGTTGGCCGACGCACAACCGTTTTCGCTCGTCCAGATGTTGCGAGCGTTTGGGCAGGTCGGTACACTACCGCCGTCTACGTTGTTCGGGGCGGATGTCATGACCTTGTCATTCCGACTGGGTGTGCGTAAGCCCTCAAAGTCACTTTACCTGTACGCGTTGAAGCAGTTTCAGCAGCAGGGCATCTCACCGCCAGAGGTGCTGCACGTGGGCAACCGATTGTGCGGCGACCTAGCGGAAGCAAAACGCCAAGGCATGAAGACTGCACTTTACGCAGGCGATGCCGACAGTGTGCAAGCGTCGAAAGACGACATGAAAAATCCTGAAACTCGACCGGACCGGTTGATGACCGATTTGAACCAAATCGGCCAGATTCTGGGTATTGCTTAATTTGAACCTCTTCTGACAGAGTCGATGCGACATGCCTCCGCCCGCATTATACAACCTGAGCGACCTCGACCTGGATAACCCGCAGTTCGACCTGCAGGAAATCCGCCGCGTCAACCCGCAACGGCACGAAATGGAACAGTTGACCGCCATCGTGATGGTCGATGAGGAGGCCAATGGCGCGGTTGGCTACAAGGACGTGACCGACAAGGAATTCTGGACGACCGGCCACATGCCCGGTTTCCCCATGATGCCCGGTGTCATTCTGTGCGAATGTGCAGCCCAGCTGGCCGGTTTCTACGCCCGCAAATTCAATCTGCTGGGCGGCGATTATCTTGGCTTCGGCGGGATGGACAAAGTACGGTTCCGCGCGCCGGTCTTCCCGGGATGTCGTTTGGTGTTGATGGCCCAGATGACACGGGTCCGCGCCAACCGTCGTGCCGAGTTCGATTTCCAGGGGTTCGTGGAAGACAAAATGGTCTTCAGCGGTACCATGATCGGCGTACCCATCAGTCGCGAGCAAAAAATTGACTGATGCAGCACCGACAGGAGAGCGGACGCAAGTGCTGCAAGAACCGCGCGAGATGCAGCAGAACACTCCCGTCGATTTGAAACCCTATTTTTTCACGCTGGACGATCTCGATGGGCCAATTGATTGGTCTCGATTGTTCGGCAACGAGAATCCGGTGGAAATCGACATCGGCTGCGGCAAAGGCAAGTTTGTCTTCGATGCCGCCCAGGAACATCCCGACAGAAACTATCTCGGCATCGAAACCGACTTTGGCAAAGGACGCCACGGGGCGAAGAGACTGAAGAAACGAAGTCTGCCCAATGCTCGCATTCTCGGCGGCGACGTGAGAGTCGCGCTGGATCGGTTCATCAAGCCAGCGTCGGTTTCCGATTTCGACGTGTATTTTCCCGATCCGTGGTGGAAGCGCCGCCACAAGTGTCGCCGGCTTTTTACGGACGAACTTGTCCAGCAAATGGTGACGGCCCTGAAACCGGACGGCCACTTGACCTCGTGGACCGATGTTGAAGACTATTTCGAGGTCATTGCGGCGTTGATGGATGGCCACCCGTCATTTCAAACTCTGCCCGCTCCGGCCGAACTGCAGCCCGCAGACGACACGGATTACCGCACAAGCTTCGAGCGCAAAAAACGCCAGGCCGGCGAAACGATTTACCGCGGCCTCTGGCAGCTTTCGGTAGACGATTGAACGTGCCGAGACCATCGATGCACCTGTAGGGATCGGGCTCCGTCCCGATCCGCCGTCGCTGGCGCGATCCGGAACGCCACAGAGGGCGTTCCCTACCCTGTTTCCCAACACTGAATCCAATTTCCGCCGATAAAAACGCTGGTTGACCGGTTTGCGTGATTTGCCTAACATCTCCGCCCATCGCCCACCTTTCGGCAATTCCCATATCCAAATCACCTGTTTTGCGGAGGAACATGGATGTTCCAGCGTCGCAACCGGATCATCTTCCTCGGCATTCTTGCAGCGGCCTCGCTGGCAGCCGGTCTCTTTGCCTATCGGCATCATCACCGCTACAAGCATTTGGCCGTTCACGAAACCGGCATGGTTTATCGCAGCGCCTGGGTTGAGCCGGATGTGATGAGCGAACTCATTGAAGAGTATCAGATTCGCGCGGTGATCAATCTCTGCAATCCCGGTGAAATGGGCGAACAACGCTGGATCGACCAACGCAGTGCCGTCACCAATGCCGGTGCCCGATTGATCGAACTGCCAATGCCGCTGACCATCAACGCCGACGATCCAAAAATCGACGAGCACCTGAAGGTCCTGGCCGACCCAAACAACTACCCCATGCTCATCCACTGTCAGCATGGCGTCACCCGCACGGCGAAACTGCTGACGATCTACGACATCGTCTTCCGCAAAATGTCGGCCGAAGAATCGTTGTCGGCCCAACCGTTGTTTGGCCGCGACGATCACAACGTCAACGTCCGTGCCTTCTGCCGCAACTTCGACGAGCAGCACGAAAAACTTTACCCGAACACCACATCTGCAGCGCTCGATGTTCTCAGGCAGTAGCGCTTGTGATGTTGGGAGCGGTTCGCCGTCTTTCACCGCCGTACCTGCCCGGTTGAATCCCCTCGCGGCCGGTGACTCATGGCCAACTTTCATCAATCCCCAACTGTTGCGCTGATCGCAGCAGTTCTGCTTGCCGTGGTCGCGACTTCGAGCAATGCGCGCGGCGACGATCTTCGAAGTCTGCGCAACGGCGTCCGCAACGAAAAACCCAAAGATGACAACGATGATGATCGGCCGGCAAAGAAGAAGAAGAAGAAAGAACGCTCTCACGACGACGACCACCACCACCATGCCCACGCCCACAACCACGATGACGACGGACTAGAAATTGGTTCGATCGTAGTGACGGGAATTGTGACTTCGCCGTATTGGATTCCAGCGGTTGCGCTGGGCGACGACTATGAATTGGCGGCCTGGTTCCCGGATGCTCCCTATGAGGGCGTCGCCGGGGCGCTGGTCATCGACTCGCCGTTGCCCGAAAATTCATCCGACTGGATCGCCCGTCTGCGTGGCGAATATTCCAACGACTTCGACAATTTGAACCGCGCCGGTTCCAGTCTGCTGCTCGAACACAGTTCGCGGTTCGGTATCGATACAAGTTGGGATTACCGTTACCAGGATCTGCTGGTCGGACACGACGATCTCTGGACGGGCGATTTCAACATCGTCTACCGCTTTGCGCAGTCCGAACGCGTGCAGTTTCGCAGCGGCCTAGGATTCAATTGGCTCTCCGACGAAATCGATACCGACTTCGGTTTCAACTTCACCTACGGTGCCGACTTCTTCCCCGCTGAACCGTGGGTCGTCTCTGCCGTCATCGATTGGGGCCGACTCGGCAACGCGTCACTCTTCCACGGCCGCGTGACGGTGGGAGTGGTGTTGGATCGCTTCGAAATCTACACCGGCTACGACTACTACGACGTCGGCGGCACGCCGTTGGAAGGATTCATCGCCGGCGTGGGCGTGTGGTTGAATTGACGTGCGGTGATTCAAGCGCACATCAAACACACAGGCGCTTGCCGAACCAGCGCAACCACTCTCGTGTCTAATAGACCCATCTGTCCAATACGAAATGACGCGCTAGACTCTGCAGATCGAACCGAGTATGGTGGATATTCCAGGTCGCTTCACGTTTGGTGGCTCGAATGTCGACGTCAACAATGAGTAGTGTACGCACTGCCGAGATTGGGCAATGCATACCACCGCCTGGTATTTGACGTATAATTGTGCGTACACATCAACATTGTCGAGGCGTTCGTTGTGGCAACACCGATTTTGCAAGCTCTCTTGCTTGCGGATCATGTTTACCAAGACCGGTCTACGGGAAAGCACGTCATTTGTGGCGTCTTTAATACCGTGTACTTCATCCCCGAAGAACAGCGGCAAGCAAAGGCGGACGCGTCTCAGGGGGGGGCGGGCGAGTCGTTAACGGTTTCCGCGATGGAATTAATGCGGGCGGGGTCACCGTTTGCCTATCTCAGCCTAACGGAAATCCAAGGGTCGAAGAAGTTTGAGCTTCGGTATGTTGACTTGTCTGAAAACACGGCATTGTTTTCTACATCTTTTGGGGTGAGAAGCCAAGACCCGCTACAGACTGTCGAGATCGTAATTCCACTTCCTTCGCTTCCGGCTCCCCGGGAAGGAGCGTTCGCGTTGGAGTTGTTGTGCGATAACGAATTGCTCGGGGCACACAGAGTCTTGGTGAAACGAAACCCGCATACGTGATGAGGTGGCTAGATGACGCTAACAGTTCCATTACATTCCAGCGTTCAGGGTACGCCGCATGACGACGACACCGCAAACTGGACGATCTACACTACAGGCCGCACGTTCGAATGCAAGGTTGTTGTCGTCCGGGAGGTCGGTGGTTTTTCGGTTCACGCAGCAGATCTTCCCGGAGTTGTCAGCCAAGGTGATACTGTTGATGACGCGGTGAGAAATATTACGGAGGCCTTTAAGGGGGCCTTGGTGGAGTACTTGGCCAACGGAGCGATTCCGTGGGCTGAGGTGACGATTGACGAAGAAGTTGAATGCAGGAAGTGGATTTTGGTGGATGTCTAATGTGCCATCTGTCAGCGGCAAGGACGCCGTCAAAGCATTCAAAAAACTTGGGTTTGTTGAGGCAAGAATCCAAGGCAGTCACGTCATATTGAAAATGGACGGAAACCCAAATCTGCTGACTATTCCCGTGCATGGAAACTCCGATTTGAAGACAGGCACGCTGCGCGGACTCATCAAGGCTTCCGGATTCACTTTGGAGCAGTTCTTAGAACAGTTATAACGAGAGAATCTCTGCGTCCCGCAATCCTGCGCCCTAGAAACCACAGCGGCCCAATCAGTCTAGATGACTTGTAGCGGTAAAATCGTCGAAACCCTGAATCGCTTCCGGCTTTTCATAAAGAATCCTGTACTTCGGCCCCTCCACGTTGCGGCAGCAGCCAGCTCAGCAGCAGGCCGACCAGAAACAGGCTCAGCGTTCCCACGACGGTTATCAGGAATCCATCCAGCGGATTTCGGAAGTCGCTCAGCTTGTCTGGCCAGAATTCGGTCTGGGAAAGTGTCATCCAGGCAATCGACAGCACGGCGACAATTAACCCGCAGACGGCACCGGCGTTGTTTGCTTTGCGACTGATGATTCCCAGTAGAAACAGTCCCAGCATGCCGCCGCTGAAGATGCCGGACATTTGCCACCAGGCGTCGAGTGCGCTTTTTACACGAATCATTGCCAGCGCCGCTGCCGTGCCCAGACCGCCCCAAATCAGCGTCGTGATATACAGCACGCGCATCGATTCACGCTCGCCGGCTTTCGGTCGCAGGAACCGTTTGTAGATGTCGCAGAGAATGAGTGTGGCCGAACAGTTGAGCGACGAATCGACGCTGCTCATCCCTGCAGCCAGCACGGCGGCGATTAACAGGCCGGTCATGCCCACCGGCAATTGTGTGGCAATGAAATGCGGAAAGACCGCGTCGTCCTTCACAACACTGGTCGGCAGCAAGTCCGGTTGACTCGAATAAAACGCAAACAACGCCGTGCCGATGAAGAACAACAGCGCCGAAATCGGCACGTACAATAACGCCCCCCACCACACGCTGCGGCGGGCATCGGCATCGCTGCGGGCGGTCATGTAACGCTGCACGATACTCTGATCGATACCGAAATTCTGCAGGTTGATGAACAGGCCATACGCCAGCACCACCCAGAATGTCGGCTTCGTCAGCGACGGGCCGAAGTCACCCAGGCTGAACTTGTTCCCCTCGCTGGCCAGCTGAAAAATCTGTCCCGGCCCGTCCGGCATACCGAACAGTAACAACGCGACACAGACCAGCATGCCCACGCTGAGAACGATACTCTGCGCGACGTCGGTCCAGATGACCGCTTCGATTCCGCCCATCAACGTGTAGAGAGTCACCAGTACGCCGGTGACGATAATGATCGTCTTCAAATCCCAACCGGTGAGTGGTGCCAACGCCAACGCCACCAGATAGAGAATCGATCCCATTCGGCCCAGTTGTGTGAGCAAGTAGCAGATCACCGCGTAGACGCGTGCCCACGGACCGAAACGTTGTTCGAGGTGACTGTAGGCCGAGATGGAATCTCCCTGCCGATAGAACGGCACGAAATACCGCACGGCAATCCACGCAGCCACCGGCAGCGTCAGGCTGAAGACAAACGGATTCCAGTTGCCTCCGAAACTCTTGCCCGGATTCCCCAGAAAACTCATGGTGCTGACGAACGTGCCGAGAATCGACAGCCCCACCACCCAGCCCGGCAGCGACCGACCCGCCGCCATGAACTCGTCGGTGTTGCGGCTCTTGCGCACGAACCAGCAACCCATTCCGACCACGCCGCCCAGATACACCACCAACACCGCCAGATCGATTGCCGAGAGTTTACCTGTCATGCGGGGCCGTGCTTGTGCTGCTGGTCTGAGTTGAAAAATCTGACGCAAAGGCGCAGAGATGCAAAGTTTCGCAAAGAAAATAACAAGATAAGGACATCGACAAAAAGTTTCTACAGGAGCGAACAGAGGAAACAGAGCAGTCTCCGTTTCCTCTGCGTTCTCCTGTTCAACCCAATCGACAGAACCCGTATGCGATACTGATTTCCTTTTATCTCATCTTGTTTCATGTGGATGAAGTGTTACACAGATTGCTTCTCTTTGCGCAAACTTTGCATCTCTGCGCCTTTGCGTCAAATATTTGCCGTTTGGGTTATTACGGTTTGCGGCTGTTCTCGGCGTAGTACAGACGGCCGTCTTCGGCGCCGACGAGCAGATCGGGGATGCCGTCCTTGTTCCAATCGACAACGGTTGGGCTGGATGTGTGGCCGGCCACGTTTCTCTTGTTGAGCAATCCCCGGTTCTTCAGCACGACTTTGCCGTCGCGTTCGCCGACGTTTTGCCACCAATCGGCATTCGCGCTGTTGGCGAGAATGTCGAGTCGGCCGTCGCCGTCCCAATCGACGACGGCGAGTTTTCTGCGGCCGCTTTTGCCCGCACGACCGGCATTGAAGCGAATTGCTTTTCCTGCCTCATCGACGAACATCCGATTGCCGGGCGATAACACCAGTTTGCCTGCGTTTCGTTTCCGCTCGAAGAAGGCCAGATATCCTTCGTGATCGAGCATCACCAGATCGTTCAGGCCGTCGCGATTCCAATCGACGAGTACCGGCGTTGTCCGCCATTGTGTGACCAAATTGTTGCCAACAGGATTCCACCAATTCCAAGCCGGTTTGGGCGGCTTGCCGGTCCAGGCAACTTCAATCGGTTCGGCGGCGGCCAACTCAGATTTGTTTCGCGTGCCGATGTTGCGGTACCAGACCACTTTGCCCCAGATCGAATTCACCACCAGATCGGGCAGGCCGTCGTGATTCCAATCGCCCGCCGTCAGCGTAGTGTAACCCCACTTTGCTTCACACGGACCCTGAATCGAACCGTTGTTTCCCGCCTGAATGCGAATGGTTTTGCCGGCCGCCTTGAGTCTCTCGGGAGCCGCCCAGCGCGGTGGATATCCTCCCAGGTTCTCGATCAACGCAACGTACCCGGCCGTGTTGCCGCAGAGGATGTCTTCGTCGCCGTCACCGTCCCAGTCGATAGAGCAGGGGGTCGCCAGCGCACCGAACTTGACCGTATCGGCCCGCTGTTGGAAATAATGCGGCGGCAGAAATTGCGGCAGACCCTCGTCGATGCGTCCCGTATGTTCGATCAACGCGACGCGTCCGTCTTCGTCACCCACAATCAGATCCGTATCGCCGTCCTTGTCCCAATCGAATGCCACCGGAACCACCATCTGCAAATCCATCGTCAACTTCCGACCGTCATGCTGGAGATGCCGGCCGGTTGCATACTTCGGCCGCGTTCGCGAACCGACATTCTCAAAATACGTGAAGCCGTCGAGAAACTCGCCGCACATCAAATCGAGATCGCCGTCGGCATCGAAGTCGGCGAAGTTCGGCGCAGGCCAACCAAAGACGTCGATGGGCTTGGAACCGGCCGACAACTTGCGCGGCGTTTCGTAACGCGGCTGTTTGTTCGTGCCAACGTTCCTGGCGATGTGAACGTAGCCGTGCAGCGGACCGTTGGTCCATTTGCCTTGGCCGTTGTAGGCGTCGTCCCAACCGTACGCGGTCCAATCACCGATGCCGACGGCCAGGTCCAGTTTTCCGTCGCCGTCAAAATCGACATACTTCCATTGGTTCGCTCGAGTTTTTCCCTTGTAGCCGATCTTTGCGGCCAACGGCAATTTGGTGGAAACATCCAACCCGCGGCGGCGAAACTCTGTGAACTCCCGGCCCGGTCCCAGTACACGCGGCTTGCCATCGATATAGGAAACTTGAATGTTCTGCGCGCCGCGACTGATTTTTCTGGCCGGTTTGAACACGGGCATCTTGACGTTGCCGGATGTGTTTTCGAAGAAGTACGTCCCGTTCGATGGCTTGTCGGGACAGACCACCACCAGATCGTGATCGCCGTCGCCGTCAAAGTCCATCGGCAACGGCCACGCCCACAGACCGACTCCGAGATCAACGACCAGATCGGGCTGACCGTAGCGGATCGGTTGCAGTTCACCGGCGATCACAAGATGTACTTGCAGCGAGAACACGAGGGCGAGCGCGGATGCAAGACAGAAGAGACACTTCATCGTTGTTAGATTCCTCATGGTTCCGTCTCACGAGAAACAAAATGCTCGCCGGAGACTGCTGCCGGTTCTGGCAACCATTGCGATTTGCCAAACGAAAACCGACTGCGAGGCATTGCCTCGCAGCTATGTCTGACTACGCAAACACCCGTTCGATTGCCGCGCCTTCGTTGACCGTTGCGCGTTCCGGGCGGCCCTGGTGTTGGTAGATCAACTTTTCGTGATTGACGCCCATTGCATGCAGGATGGTGGCGTGCAGGTCGTGTACGTGTGCGTGGCCGTCGATTGCGTGCATGCCGAAATCGTCGGTCGCGCCGATGATCTGCCCGCCGCGAACGCCGCCGCCAGCCATCCACATGGTGAAGCCGTAGGGGTTGTGGTCGCGGCCGTCCCCTTTTTCCGACATCGGCGTGCGGCCGAACTCGCCGCCCCACACCACCAGCGTTTCATCCAACAGGCCACGGCGTTTCAAGTCGGTCAGCAGGCCGGCAATTGGCTTGTCGGTTTCGCCGCAGTGTAGCCCGTGATTCTGTTCGATCCCGCTGTGTGCATCCCATTTGCTTCCCGATCCGGAATACAATTGCACGAATCGCACGCCGCGTTCCACCAGACGGCGGGCGAGCAGACAGTTGCGACCGAACGGCTTGGTGTGCTTTTCGTTCATTCCGTAAAGTGCCTGTGTCTCCTGTGTCTCTTCGGTCAAATCGACCGCCTCTGGCGCGTGCGCCTGCATACGGTAAGCCAACTCGTAGGAAGCAATTCGCGCTTCCAACTCGCTTTCGCCCGGCCGCGATTCTCCGTATCGGCGGTTCAAGCGGGTGATAAACTCCAGCTTTCTCTTTTGCCGTGCGTCGGAGATGCCGTTGGGGTTCGTTAGATGCAGAATTGGTTCCGACCCGTTGCGGAATCGCGTTCCCTGATAGGTGGCCGGCATGAAACCGGTTCCCCACACGCGGCTGCCGCCCGGTGGTTCTTTGGGGTTGTCCAGCAGCACCACGAAGCCCGGCAGGTTACGGTTTTCGCTGCCCAGCCCGTAGGTGACCCACGCACCAATGCTGGGACGGCCAGCGAGAATGCTGCCCGTGTTCATCTGGCAGACGCTGCCCACGTGATTCAAACCATCCGCCTGACAGGAGCGAATCACGCAGAGGTCGTCGGCCAGTTCGCCGACGTTCCAGTACCAGTTGGAAACTTCCAGTCCGCTTTCGCCGAACCGTTTCCATTTGCGTTTTGTGGGCAGCAGCGAGTTTTCCGAAACCCCCATCGGCGTGATTTTCCGCTCGATGGTTTTTGGCAGCGGCTTGCCGGCGTACTCGTTGACTTTCGGCTTGCGGTCGAACGTGTCGAGATGGCTCGGCCCGCCGTCCATGAACAGAAAGATCACACTCTTCGCCCCACCGAAGTTGGGCGAGCGCGCAGACATCGCATCGGCCGCCAGCGGGTTCTCTTCCGCCATCAAACCGGACAAAGCCAACGCGCCGAAACCACCGCCGGCGCGGGTGAGAAATTCGCGGCGGCTGCTGGGATATTCTGTTTGGTGAGAATTCATGGCCATGTCGTTTTCGTTTATCTGCATGTCAACCGTCGGCTGCCGCCTCCGACGGCAAGGCATCGGCTAGGGTTATTTACTCAACGTACAAGAATTCATTCGAGTTCAACAACGCGTGACAAAAGTCGCCGAAGGCGGCGGCGATTGCTTTCTCTGGTGACTTTGCGCCGGTCAGCGTCTGCTGTTGTCCGATGAACGCGACCGCGGCCGACCGTTCGTCTTCGTCCGGCGATCTGCCGAATGCCGTTTCGTATGCCGCGTCAATGAGTTTGGGTAAGTCCGCGGTGCCAACATCTGTCATCAATCTTCCTGCCATCCGCGCTGCATATCCTGTTACCATCTCGCTGTTGAGCAGCATTAAAGATTGCGGCGCGACGGTTGTTTCTGCGCGGCGGGCGCAACTTTCGTGCATGTCTGGGAAGTCGAATGCTTTGAGTAACGGATACGGCAGGTTTCGTTTCGAGTAGATATAAACCGATCGCCGTTGTCGGTCGGCGATGTTCTTCGAGACCGTCCATTTCTCGCGGCTGCTGTAATTCGGCGGCAAGTCGGGCCGCACGCCGGGGCCGTACATTCCCTCGCTGCGGTCTCCCGAAACCGATAGCAACGCATCGCGAATTGCCTCGGCCGATAGCCTTCTTCGCGGGAAATGCCAGTACAAACGATTGCTCGCATCAACCTGTTCGGCTTGCACCGATTCACTCGATGGTTCCCGCCGGAAATTCGCCTGCCGATAAACGGCCGAGCAGACGATGAGCCGGTGTAATGACTTCATGCTCCAGTCGCGGGCGACAAACTCACTCGCCAACCAGTCGAGCAGTTCCGGATGCGAAGGCGGAGCCGTCCGCGTTCCGAAATCGTTCGCATTCTCCACCAGCCCGCGGCCAAAGTGTCCCTGCCAGATGCGGTTGACCATCACCCGTGCCGTTAGCGGATTGCCCGGATCGGTCATCCACTTCGCCAACGCGGACCGCCGCCCCGACGTTCCCGCGTGCGGCGGAGAAATCTTCACGTCGATTTTGCGGTTGGCATTCACCACCGTGAACACGGCCGGTTCGACTTCGGCAATGGGATCGGAGTAACTGCCGCCGGCCAGCAGTTCGGTCTTCGGCACACCGGACGGCAACTCCACGCACGCCATTGCCGCGGTACTTGCCGGTGGTTTGGGTTTTTGTTTGACGAGTTTTGCCAATTGCTGCTTCAATTCGACGCGGCGTTTCTGATCGACTTCGCTCATTTTGGCCAGCAGTTGTTTCTCGCTGACTTCAATTTGACGTTCCGACCAGAACGCTAATTGCTTTTGAAAAGCCGACCGCTGTAATTCTGCCGTGTCGATGGCATCGAGCACGACTTTCGGAAACTTCAGGCGTTTCACGTACGACGCCTTGATCTCCGCCGACTGTTCGATTGAGTGCAGATCGCGGCGAACGCTTGCCGTTTCGCGCAGCCACTCGTCCATTTGTTTCCGATATATTTCGAGTTGCTCGGCCGTCCCGACGGCAACTCGGTCGGTCCAGGTCGCGCCGACAAGAAACGCCTGCAGTTGGTAAAAGTCGTCCTGCAACAACGGATCGAATTTGTGATCGTGACATTGCGCGCAACCCAGCGACGATGCCAGAAACACCGAACTGACGTTGCCCGTCAGATCGTTCAACGCGTCCTGTCGCGCCAAGAGGACGTTCGAGGCATTGCTCTCATCCGGCCACATTCGCAGATAACCGGTGGCGACCCAGGCATCGACATTTTCCGGAGCCACCTCGTCGCCGGCGATCTGTTCTGCAACAAATTGTCGATACGGTTTGTCGCCGTTGAACGCGCGGATGACGTAATCGCGGTACTTGTACGCCAGCGGTCGAGCTGGGTCGGCGTTGAAGCCGGCCGTCTCGGCGAACCGCACCAGATCGAGCCAATGCCGTCCCCATGTTTCCCCGTAATGTGGGTTTGCCAGAAACCGCTCGACCAAACGTTCGTAGGCGTCCGGCGAATCGTCGGCCAGGAATTGTTCGATTTCATCGACTGTCGGCGGCAGTCCGAGCAAATCGAACTTCAGCCGGCGAATCAACTCGCGCCGACCGGCTGCTGGAGACAGTGACAGCCCTTCCCGTTGCAGACGCGCGAGGACAAACGCATCGACGGGGGTGCGGATCCGCGCGGAATTATCGACCTGCGGAATCGCCGGTCGTGCAACCGGAAAATACGCCCAATGCGATCGCTGTTTCGCGGTGAAAGGCGGCGCGTCGTCGGCCTGTGCGTCTCTTGTTTGAAACCCGATAAATGCGACGAGAGCAGCGACAGCCAGCAGGAGCGGCTGCTTCGCAATTTGAGTCCGCAGAGACATGAACATTCCCAACCTTCGGCATACCATGACGCTGCCACGCCGACACGAGGGCGGCGGCAGTCCAACCGGCAGCATTCTCCCTTGAGTATACCTCAAATGATAGGGAAACACAGCCGCCACCGGCCGGCTGGGCGTGTCGAGGCGTTTCAGTAACGACGGCCGTCAAAACCCTTGTTTGCGCGGCGGGCTGGTTTTCGTGCATCTTTTTCAAATGAGATGTAACACATCGCAGCGTCTTTCGATCCGAAATCCTGATATTGCCCCCTTTTCAGACATCGAATACGCTCCGCCGGAACTTTCACCTCGTCAACCTCATTCCGTCGATCTGAACCGATGGCCGCCCCACAGCGAAAAAACCGTATCGCCCAAGCGATCGCCCTGTTGCTTTTCGTAGCTGCAGGCGTCGGCGGATTCTGGTGGCTGATAAACGACGATGGCGAGCAATCATCTCAATCGCCGGCGACAGTTCAAATTGCCGCCGGTTCCGGAACGCGAAGAAATCAGCAACCGGCAGCTAATGCCACCCGTCGCCTTATCGAATCCCCGATCCGCGTCAATCTCACACCGACCGCCGTCTCTGTCCTGAAGATTGCGATCGACAAATCGTACCGCATTCAACTGTCGGGATTGCGTCGCGAGATCGTTGCGACGACACGGTTGGCCGTTACGGAGGCCCGCGCAACCGCTGACGGAATACAGATTGGCCGCCGAAAGTTCCACGTAAAAACGCTCGACATCATTCCTGCACAGTCGCCGGCGATTTGGATCAACGATCATCAGTATCGCGGCACCATTCGCCTGCATCGACTTGAAAATGGAAAACTCATCGCCATTAACGTCCTGCCGTTGCATCACTATCTGGCCAGTGTGGTGGACAGTGAAATGCCGACTGCATTTCCCCGTGAAGCGCGCGCCGCACAGGCGATTGTCTCACGAACTTATGCCCTGTACCAGATGTCGAACCGGCATCCGCGTTTCGATTTGTTTGCCACCACGCGGAGTCAGAATTATCTCGGCTATCAATTTCGTGATCGCAACGGGCGGCGTCTGGCCGGCGAAAGCGAATCGAGTCGCCGCGTTGTCCTCTCGACGGCCGGCGAAGTTTGCACAAGGAACGGCAAGTTAATTCCCGCTTACTATTCTGCCGTCTGTGGCGGGACGACGACGGCGGGCAGCGATGTCTTTCGCGACGCATCGACGCTTTCCAGCGTGCGCTGCACCGGTTGCCGCGATGCCAAACTTTATCGTTGGACGACAACAATCAACCGTGCCAACGCGGCCGAGTCATTGCAAAACTATTTCCGGCAAAACGGCAAAACGTTCGGAACGTTGGCATCCGTCACGGCTGCTGCCGCAGGAGATGGAACCAAACAGGCATATTTTCATGTTGGTGACGGACGGCGAAAGTATCGACTTTCCGCAGTCGCGCTGCGTCGCGACGTCTTCCCGTCGAAATTGCATAGCCCGCGATTTGACATGCGGCTGACCGGAAAAGAACTGCAATTTCGCGGACGGGGTAGCGGCCACGGCGTGGGATTATGCCAGTGGGGTGCCCGTGGCTTGGCCCTTTCTGGAAAGAAGGCACATGCCATCGTGCGTCACTATTACCCTAAAACCGTCATAACTGTGTTGTCGAAGACGCGAATTGCCCAAGCCGCCAAAATCGCAGATTGACCTCAATCGGCCATCGCACCTACAATGCACCGAAGTGAAATCCTAGCGGGAATCGTGGACGGTTTAGAAATGCGGAAACCACAAACATCAACGAGATCGATATTCAGGCGGACGGCCACGTTGGCTTTTCGGCTCTGTTTGCTCGTGTCGATTTGGCATGCTCCGCTGCCGATGATTGCTGTTCATGCAGAAACAGCCGATGGCGTTGATGAACACGATCACGCGGTGCCGAATCAGGGTTCAGAACAGCATTCCGCTTGCGAATTCCAGCTTGTGTTGCCATGCCAGATGCACGGCTGCGAGCATTCCTCGCTGCCCCACGACGATTCCGACCACAGTCGGCACACGGCGTCGATGGATTACGGCGCGCTGGGCGAGTCGGAGGTCGAATTGGACCTCGCGGCAAATCGCCGTGCAGTGCTGCAATCGATGACGCTGATGGCGGCCGATTGCCATCCGTCGCAGTGGCTGGACTGCGGCACCAAACGCAGCGCGGCGGCTTGTCTTACCGTCGCGGACGATGCTCGGGAGCCGCCTCTGCGCGCCAATTTGCAGGTGTTCTTAATCTAACACCTCTCTCCTGACGCCCGTTTTTCAGGGCGTATCGCTGCCTGTTAAGCAGGTTCGTAGTGACCGCATGCATGCGGTTTGATTTCTCCCTAGAGCGCCGCCCTTAGTTCGACTAAGGCCCTTGTTCGACTAAGAAGGGCGATGAATCGGGGCACCACGAACCGTCTTTTGCGGGCCACCTATCATCGACTGTGCCGCTTTCAGTCGCTGCGGTGCGTTTCACTGCAGCGAATCAACGACGCCTTGTTTCTCTCGCCGCCCACCTGTATCGAGAGTCTTCGGAGATCTGTCATGGCTGCTGCCAAATTGAAAACTGTCGGTCTGGTATTGCTTGCAATTGGCGTCGGTGTTGGCATTGGAGTTGTCGCCAATCCCAAGGGCCTGATGCATCTGTTGCCGGCGTCGATGAGTAACGCCGCCGCCGCAGCGCCAGCGACCGACGCAGCGGGCGGGGGCGCGAAGCACATCGAACTGACCGCACAGGCACGCGACAACCTTGGGTTGAAAACGGGCCGTGCCACGCTATCGGATTACTACCACACCTTGCGGGTTCCCGGTGTGATTCGCGAGAAGCCGGGCCACAGCGATCATTCGGTGCCGACGACAGTTCACGGCATCGTTAAGAAAGTGCATGCGCTGCCCGGGCAAACGGTCAAGCCGGGCGATCCGTTGTTCGACCTGCAATTGACGGGCGACGCATTGGCCTCGGCGCAAGCTGGCCTGCTCGATCTGCTCAAGCAATTGGACACAATTGACGAGGAGTTGAAACGGATTGGTCCGCTCGAAAACAGCGGCCTCGCCAAAAAACGGAAATTAGAATTAGGCTACGAAAGAAAGCGGCTCGACGGGCAGCGCGATGTTCGTGCGCAAGAGTTATTGGTGCGCGGCCTGATTCCGGCGCAAGTCAAGCAAATCATTCGCGAGAAAAAACTCATTCGCCAATTCACCGTCTTCGTTCCGCAAGAGTTTGCCGACGAGCAGTCGTCGGGAGACGCGGCGAATCCAACAAAACAGGACGCAGTTGCCGAAAGTCCCGCCGACGCGTTGGCACACGAAGAAATGCAATTCACCGTCGAAACGCTCGACGTCTTTCCGGGCAAGGCGGTTCGGCCCGGCGATTCGCTCTGCCATCTTGCCTACCACACGGTGCTATACATCGAGGGGCAGGCGTTCGAGAACGAAATTGAAGCCATCGGCAAACTGCGACAGAACGGTTGGATGGCCAAGTTGGAGTTCGGAACGTTGGGGCACGAAAGCGAGCCCAAGAAGGCGCAGATTCTCTATCTCGACAACCACGTTGATCCGGATTCGCAGACGTTTCGCTTTTACATGCGGCTGGAAAACGAAACTTTGCAGGAGACGCGCGACGAACAAGGCAAATTGTATCGCTCGTGGAAGTACAAACCGGGACAACGTGTGCACATCGTTATTCCCGTCAAGAAGTGGGAGCGTCAGCTGACGCTGCCTTTGAAGGCGGTCGTGCAGGAAGGTCCGGACGCTTTCATCTTTCGCCGTATTGCCCGCATGCGTACCACCGACGGGAAGTCATTCGTCGATGAGTTTGAGCAGGTACCGGTTCGCATACTGCACCAGGATACAAAAGTCGCTGTCATCGCAGCCGACGGCGAAATTCGGCCGGGCGATATCATCGCACGCAACAACGCCTACCAACTGCAACTGACCTTAACGAGCAGCAAAGGTGGTGGCGGACATAGCCACCATGGGCATTCCCATTGAAATCTAGACTCTAAGCTCTTGTTTCTCGACTCTTACCACTAACTCGAAACGCGAAATCTCATGCTTAACGCCGTTATCCGTTTCGCATTGAATCACCGACTGATGATCGTCGTCGCTGCAATGGCGGTGATGATCTACGGTGCAATCGAAATGCAATCGTTGCCGATCGACGTGCTGCCCGATCTAACGCGACCGCGGGTTGTGTTGATTACGGAGTGTCCCGGTTATGCGCCGGAAGAAGTGGAGACGCTCGTCACCATTCCGCTGGAGACTGCGCTCAACGGGGCCAACGGCGTCATTGCAGTCCGCACAGCATCCGACATTGGCTTGTCGGTCATCTATGTCGAATTCGATTGGAATGCCGACGTTTACACGGCCCGCCAAATCGTGCAGGAGCGGATCTCAATTGCCACCGAGCGACTGCCCAAAGGCATACATCCGCAGATGGCGCCGACATCGTCGCTGCTGGGACAAATCATGATTGTCGGCATGTGGAGCGAAGACGGCAGCACCGGCCCGCTGGAATTGCGGACGCAGGCCGACTGGGTTGTCCGCAAACGGTTGCTCACCATTCGCGGCGTCTCGCAGGTCATCACAATGGGAGGCGGCCGCAAACAGTTCCAGGTGCTGGTCGATCCGCACGCATTGCACACTTATGAGGTGACGCTGCATGAAATTGAGACGGCGTTGGGAAAGGCCAACCTGAACGTCACCGGCGGGTACCTCGAAAAAAGTTCGAAGGAGTTACTCGTCCGCGGGCTGGGGCGAATCGAGAACATTGACGAGATCGAAGAGATTGTCGTCAAGCGGACCGACAACCGCACCATCTTGCTCGGCCAACTTGCCCGGGTGACCGAGGGGGCGCAAATCAAGCGGGGCGATTCGAGTATCAACGGCAAGGATGCGGTTGTTCTCAACATCCAGAAACAACCCGGAGCCGACACCCGAGAATTGACGGAGGAAATTCGCAAAGCGCTCGACGAGTTGCGCGGCAGTTTGCCCGCCGACATCGTCCTCAGGCCGACCTATGAGCAGCGGGAGTTCATCGATTACTCGGTCGATAACGTCGTCGAAGCTCTGTGGATGGGCGCGCTGTTGGTGGTGGTGATTCTGTTCCTGTTCCTGTTGAACTTCCGGACGACGTTTATCACTTTGACCGCGATTCCGCTTTCCGTGCTGACGACGGCACTCATCTTTCGCTGGTTCGATATGTCGATCAACGTGATGACGTTGGGGGGCATCGCGGTGGCGCTGGGCGAATTAGTGGACGATGCGATCGTCGATGTCGAGAACATCTTCCGACGTCTGCGCGACAACGCCCGCAGCCAGAATCCACGCTCGGCGTTACGCGTCGTGTATGAGGCGAGTCTGGAAGTTCGCGGCGCAATAATTATCAGCACCGTGCTGGTCATTCTGGTGTTTTCGCCGCTGTTTGCGTTGGCAGGTATGCCGGGCCGAATGTTTACGCCGTTGGGAATCGCCTACATCGTTTCGATTCTGGCCTCGACGGTCGTTTCGCTGACGGTCACGCCGGTCCTCTCGTTCTACCTGTTACCGCGAGCCAAGGCCACGGCTCATCAGGCGGAAGGCGCGTTTGTGCGGCTGCTGAAATGGTTGGCGACACCGCTGATTCGGCTCAGCATGAACGGTCCAGGTTTAACCGTCATTATGGCTGGCGTTGCCGGTTCCGTGGCGATCAGTGTGGTGGTGGTGATCGCGATGGGCAAGGACTTTCTGCCGTCGTTCGATGAAGGGGCGGCGCAGGTCAACGTGTACCTGCCGCCGGGAACTTCGTTGGCAGCATCGCTGCGCGTTCGCAAAATCGTCGATGGGCGACTGAAGGGGCTGAACGCAAAACTGAAAACGAAGGAGAATCCGGTTGATACGATTCTCGACTTCACCGGCCGGACCGGCCGCGCCGAGTTAGACGAGCACGTGATGGGCGTCAACGTCACCGAGTACATTCTGAAGCTCAATCCCGATAGCAACGTGTCGCGGGAAGAACTCATCGCCGCGCTTCACACCGAACTGAAACAAGTTCCCGGAATTCAGCATGAGGTGGAACAGCCGATCGCGCATCTCATCAGCCACATGCTCTCGGGCGTGCAGGCGGAGATTGCCATCAAATTGTATGGCGACGACCTGAACGTGCTGCGGCGCAAGGCCGATGAAATCAAGGCGGCCATCGAAGGAATTCCCGGCATCGCCGAGCCGTTCGTCGAACAACAGCAGAACATTCCGCAATTGCGAATTGAATTGCAGCGCGACCGGCTGGCCTTTTATGGCATGTCGGCGGAGTACGTCAACGAGTTCATCGAGACCGCGCTCAACGGCCGGACCGTTTCGACGGTGTTGGAAGGCGAACGCACATTCGATCTGCTGATTCGGCTGGATGAACCGTATCGCACCGACTATGTCAATCTGCATCGGATGCCGGTGGAACTTCCCGATGGCGGCGGGCGAATTCCGCTCTCGGCGGTTGCCCACGTGTATGAAGGGGGCGGACCGAACACCATCAACCGCGAAGATGCCCGCCGCCGGATTGTGATTCGCGTGAACACGCTCGACCGAGACGTTGGCAGTGCCGTTACAGAAATTAGACAGACGATCGGCGATCAGGTCACATTGCCGGAAGGATACTTCGTGGTGTATGGCGGTCAGTTCGAAGCGCAGCAAGAAGCAACGGAGCGGATTCTGTTACTGAGTGTTGTCGCGTTGGTTGGCGTGTTTCTTGTGTTGTATTCGGTGTTTCCATCGGTCGGCGTTGTGGCGCAAATTCTCATTGCGTTGCCCGCTGCATTCGTGGGTGGTGTCGCCGCACTCATTCTCACCGACCAAACGCTGTCGGTGGCGAGTATGGTCGGCTTCATCTCGCTGGGCGGAATTGCGGCGCGCAACGGCATTTTGTTGGTATCGCATTACCTGCACCTGTATCCGGAAAAGGGCTTTACGAAAGAAATGATTCTGCAGGGCAATCTGGAACGATTGGCACCTGTGCTCATGACGGCATTAACAACGGGAATCGGACTGGTGCCATTGGTTGTTGGCGGTCATTTGCCGGGGAAGGAAATTCTGTTTCCGGTGGCGACGGTGATTCTCGGCGGGCTGGTGACATCGACCTTGTGTGAGTTCCTGGTGCGACCGGGGTTGTTCTGGTTCTTTTCCGAAAAAACGGCCGCCCGGCTGGTAGCGATCGCCGACAGTGAACAATTGAAGCCGGACGCTGCAATCGGCCCATCTGAGCAAATGTCACACTTTGCGGGCGATGCCGAACTGTCTGGTTTTGCCGAAGATACCAGTCGATGAAAGAGGGGATGCCGTAGAGTTCACGTCATTTCAAACTCAACCAGCCCGCAGCGTAAGCAAGGGTCTCGACGACAGTTACCGCAAGACGACGAACAAGAAGAATCTCGGGAGATGAAGCGCATGGACGCGCTGTTGAGCAGGCCTGCACGAAAACCGCGTCAAATCACGATTGACGAATTGCGTGCCACTGGCGTGTCGCCAGTGCAACGCGGTGGGCACTGGCGATACGCCAGTGGCACCCGGCGACGGAACTTTTGTATGATTCTCGTTGCCTCTGTCATGTTGTTGCTCGTCACTCCACTGTCGGCGCAAACACCCATTCTCGTTCCACCGCCTGCGGGGAAGAGCAACACGGCCGATCATCGATCGGCAGCGACAACATTGGACGACCTGCAACAGATGGCGCAGGAATACAATCCAACATTGGAACAGGCGCGGGCGGAAATCTTGCGAGCGGAGGGCAAGCGGATACAGGCCGGCCGTTATCCCAACCCGACCATCGCCTACGTGGGAAACGAAATCGGACAGGACGGCAAGTCGGGACAACAGGGATTCTTCGTTTCCCAAAAACTGATAACTGGTGGAAAACTCCGGTTGGCCCGCGACGAGGCGACGTTTCGTCAGTTGCAGTCGGAGCAGGGACTCAGCACGCAGGAGTACCGCGTCGCCAACTCGGTGCGCCGGGAGTATTACTCGGTCCTCGCCGCCGTGCGGATGCGTAATCTCAGCACCAAACTCGTCAAGCTGATGCGGGATGCAAAGGCGATTGTCGAAAACCGCATCAAGTTGGGGGTCGGCACCGAAGTTAATCTGTTGCAGATCGACCAGGAAATTGAACTTGCCCGGTTGTTGTTGAATCGAGCCGAGAATCGGTATGAAGCCGCCTGGTCGCGGCTGCAGGCTGTCGTGGGCAACCGTGGGTTGAAGCCGACCGAACTCGACGGCAGTTTGACAAGCGATGTGCCTGATCTGACTTGGGATGGTTCACTGGCGAAGTTGCTGGAACTCAGCCCGCAATTGAGCCGCGCACGATTCGGCGCCGATCGCGCACGGACCGGGTTGGCACGGGCCGAAGCGAAACCGATTCCCAATCTCACTGTGCAGGCCGGCTCGCAATACGATTTCGCAACGCAAACGCAAATCGCCAACCTGCAAATTGGATTTCCGTTGCCAATCCGCAATCGCAACCGAGGCAACATTGCCGCCGCCGAAGCAGAGTGGATTGCTGCGACGCGCGAAACCGAGCGAATCGAACTCTGGTTACAACGTTCGCTGGCCGATGCCTATCGGCAATACGCGACAAACAGAACGCGGGCGCTGCGCTATCACAAAGTCATACTGCCGACCGCAAAGAAGGCTCGCGAAATGAGCCTCACGTTGTTCGATGCCGGCGAAATGGGTTTCACGCAGCTGTTCACCGTGCAACGATCGTACGCAACGACACAGGTGGAGTACGTCGAGTCGCTCGAAAGTTTATGGCACAGCATCGTCGCCATCGACGGTCTATTGCTGAACGACGGCTTGAGTCGCCCGCAATCGGCCTTCGACGATCGCTAAGCGACATCGAGGGCGGTACCACACCCAAAGCCCGTCGGCCGCGACCGGCGGGATCCGAAGACACCGCTCAATCGACAGCAAACGGAACCGGCGCAATCACCGGTTCATCGTGCGGCGGTTCGTTGCCGCCAATCACCGCGGGAACGGGTGGAACAACCGGCTCATCGGCCGGCGTTTCCGTTACCACGTTCGACGTCTCCATCGTGTCAGAGACGACAACGGTCGGGGTTGTTCCAGGTGCCGCCACCGACGGCACTGGGATTGACCGGGCCGTCGCACGAAACATGAAGAAGCCGGCACCAATCAGGCCGATGACTCCAACCACCAGCATCACCGCCACACCGGCAAGAATGCCAACAAAAATGCTGACGTCATTTGAGGAGTTGCTCGACATCGTTCGTTCCGTAGCACGAGTGTCCTGATGATATCCAATCCGGCTCATCTCTGCTTCAACAGTTGCTACGGGCGATTGTATCGCCGGGGAGGTCTGCCAGCCAGAGGAATCGCACGCCTTGTGAATCGCGAGACAAGTCCTTGAAATTCGAACGTCGAACGGTTCTATTATCGAGGAACACCTCGACTGCAACCAAGGAGAGACCAACGTGGAAAACCTCGACGAACGATACTACCGCGATTCCGGAGCCGCCCCGTTATTTGGCACGGTACTCATGATGGGCTGCGGCATCGTCGCCGCGACCGTGCTTTCGTTCATCTACGGTTTCGTTGCCTACTGGAATCCGTTCGTCTACGTCACCGTCGTCGCGACGGGGTTGTTTGGGTTGGGGGTCGGCATCGCGGTCAACGTTGGTGCCACACTGGGCAAGGTGCGGAACCCGTTGTACGCACGGCTTGTTGGCGTCACGATGGGTTTGCTGTCGCTTTATCTCTGCTGGGCGTTTTACTTATATGCGGTGCTGAAAGCCAACCCGGAATTGTGTCCCATTGTCGGACTCCAGCAGGCGGAGTTCTTTTTCGATCCGTCACAGATGTACGCGCTCATTCAATGGATCGGCGACAACGGAATGTGGAGCATGTTTGGCGGAACTCCGAAGGGATGGGGCTTGTAATCCCTCTGGCTCCTCGAAGCGGCGATCATCTTCATCGCCACCGTCGTCATCGCCGGCGGCAACGAGTCGGCCTTCTGTGAGCCATGCAATGTCTGGACCGACGACGCAGAGAACCTGCTGCAACTGGAAAACATTGGCTACGAAGATCTTCGCGGCGACCTGGAAGACGAACGCTACGAACGCCTCGACGAACTGCACACCGGCCAGCACGACGCGAAAGACTGCCTGCGCGTCACCCTGCACACCTGCCCCAAGTGCGACGAATCGAACTTCATGACGATCAAGCACGTCGTAGTCACGGTGGACAGCGACGGCGACGAACAAGAAGACGAAACCGACATCGTCAATCGCCTCATAATCCCCGCCGAACTCGTCACCCACCTGCAAACGGCCGCCGGAACGAAAAAGACAAAACGGAGAAAAAAGAAAAGGGTGAATCCGCAGGCAGAAGACATCGAAGACTACGACGAACCGGAGGCCGAAGAACTCTCGTAGCGCCGGTCAGTGTTTCAATCCGCGACGCAAATCCCCTAATGCGAGCCGGGGGTGAAAACGCTCGGGTTTTTGCGATGTCCTGGCCTGTAGGGAAACCGTCCAGCCGTGGAACCCCAATGTAGGTGGTTGAAAATACACGTCTGGACTGATCTACTATCGCAGAATGGCGATTTGCGTAACGGCGAAACGGTGGACGACAATAAAAAGGTTCTTCGCGCATTTTAGTGGGTGCTGCTTGATTTGACGTGTGGAATCGATCTCGGGATCATGGGGGATTTCCGAGGTCGAGACGATGGAATCTCTGAATGCGCATTACCGACTTC
>Ga0114999_10001520_pt1:2500-32156 | contig 32156 bp, 20 predicted proteins | sample ArcticOcean_MG_C_3_FD_89820 | JGI IMG/M metagenome (GOLD analysis project Ga0114999, IMG submission 89820) | Marine microbial communities from western Arctic Ocean - ArcticOcean_MG_CB8_126 | ecosystem: Environmental > Aquatic > Marine > Oceanic | place: Arctic Ocean: Canada Basin...
ACAAGCGACGGCTGCGTCAGAGACGTTGCCGTCGCGAGGTGGGATTATTGCCAGCCCTTATCGGGGTGTCAAGAAGCCCGAACGCATCTTTTCCTGAATTCTCTGTGGTGAGCGTTTGCTGGCCATTTGTGCGGAAAAGGACTCTTCTCAGGCTGTTCGAGTTCGCCAGAAAATCGATGAATTCGCAAAGTGAGGATTATCCTGGCTTGGCAAATGGGTATTCCCGGCGACAGGCTCCATTGCCGAATCGAGTTTAGCGGAAGGGATGGCCGCCGTCAGACCGAACGCCGCTCACTGAATCGTCTCGAAAGTGTCAAGGCGGCGACTTTTCTCAGACACAGTGCCCGGGGCGCACGTTCGACCTTACTTTCCAGTGGCCCGGTCGACGATCTCCAGCGCGGGGGCGTGGGAGTTTCAAAGCGAGAGCTGTTGCAGCCGGCGTGCGTCTTCGACTGCATCCTGGAATACTGCTTGGAATCGCCATAATTTGTCCGGTGAACTCTCTATTCTGCACATTTATGACCTGCGCACGATGATCGGACGCGACACCCAAATCTACGCTGAATCGGCACCGCTACGCTGCGCGGTTTCGTGGCGGAACTCGTTGAAATGGATGTACTCCCAGTGTCGATACAGGGCCGAACTGTTCAAAAGGACTTCGTGAGTACCCACAACTTCCACACGGCCCTGATTGAGCAGGACGATCCGATCGACCGTCCGTAGTGTCGCGAGACGTGACGGCAGCAGAATCATCGTGCGATCTTCCACAGCGAGGCGGCACGCATCCTCGATCAAAGCTTTGTCATCATCGGTGATTTCGGCGGTTGGCTCTTCGACGATCAGCAGAGCCGGGTCGCGCACCAACGCTCGTGCCAGTGCGAGGCGAAACCCCTGCCCGGCATCGGGTTGTTCGCCGTGCTCGCCGATCACCGTTTCGTACCCCTGCGGATATTTCTGAATGAAGCCGTGGGCGTGTGCTTTTTTTGCCGCTTCCGCCACCTGGGTCAGAGAGAACCGGGAATCTCCCCCCGTTAGATTCTCAAGCACTGTTCCCGTAAACCACGGATCAGCCCCGCCCACGAACAGCGTTTCCGTGCGGAGCGATTCAAGCGTCACCCAGGCAAGGTCCTCACCATCGACCGTCACTCGGCCTTCGTGTGGTTCGATGAATCGCGGCAACATCAAGACGAGGGCGCGGGCTTCAATCGGATTGAAAGCCACTATCGCGGTACTGCCTCCGGCGGGAATCCTGAGGTTCAATCCGTCGAGCAACTTTCGTCGATCCATTTCATACGTGACATTCTCGAATGCGAACTGCTGATCGAGCGGCTGCATAAATCGAGCCCCGACTGCCTGCCCGACCTCCGGAATGGTGTTGAGGTAGCGATAGATGCGGTCGGCTGCGATGACCGCTTCCGAGCGTTTCAATCGCAAATCCGCCAGCGACTCGAGCGGGCCCCAGCCCAGGCCGAAGCAGGCCAGCAACATGGCGCCTTCAGCGACAGTGAGGTAATGGGGTTCCGAGGGGACGACCAGAATCCTCGCTCCGATCATGAAGAGGACCAGCGCAAAGCTGACCACAGCCAGCACGCGGGCGACCCACTGCGTCCGCAATTCCTGGCGATCGATGAGTGAAAGATGGTCGTGATACCGGCCCAAGTGCCGTTCGAATCGACCATGCTCGAATTCTTCGATCTGGTAGCCGCGAATCAGTCGGCTCTTACGAATCCCCTCAGCGAGTAACTTAAGTTCCGTGGAGGCCCAGTCTTCGTTCAATCGCTCAGCCTGCCGGACGTGAGATTTTTCACGGCGAATGAGGTACCAGCAGGCAAGCAGAGGCACGACGCATTCGTAGGTCACCATCCAGTCGATGCCGCTCGCCAGAGCAGCGAGCGCCAGCAATCTGAACGGGCTGCGGAAAACGGTCTCAATCCAGGACTCGATCCCGTTGCGAACTTTCTCAACCTCAGTCGTAAACAGATTGAGCACTTCACCTGTGTGCTCATTCTTGAGATCGCTGGTCCCCATACGCAGCGCGTGCCGGTGCAGCGATTGCCGCAACTGTCCAGCGGAATGGGCGGCAGCACGGCCCGCGAAGATCTTCACGTAGGCCATGACTGCACTGTTCACAAGACCCAGAATCAGAACGAATGCGATCAAATAGAACATCGCCGAATTCGTCGACTGGAGCGTGCGAATGCGCGACAATGAAACCAGCAAGCCTCCCCAGGGGCGATTGCGTAGCTCCCAGGCAACGGCTTTCACTCCGAGATCACGCAACTCCAGCGGAGCATTGTGAATCACGGCGGTGGCTCCCGCAGGCGCCGACTCAGTCCGAAAATGGGATTCGTACTCAGGAATCTCGTCGATTTCGAGAATCACGTGCCCCTGATTGTCGAGCAGCGCCACGACAACGGAGGTGATCAGCAGCATACCCGAAAACAGAACGGCCCCGACGAAACACAGAATGAGGGATGCGAGAGCCGGTCCGCGGAAAAGACGCCGCGTGGGGAATACTCTCTGGAGCAGATCAGTCGGCAGGGCAGCCAAAGTCAGTACCCACGGACCGGAAGCGCCGTGGGCCAGCCAACGAACCGCCCTTCACCCCGCCTGCAGTCAGCCGCGAAGCTGCCCGGACACAGGAAAAGAACCCAGCCTCCATGCGGCCGGCCGATCACGATCAGGCGAGATCCCGATCCTCAAAGAGGATGAACGAAAGGAGAATCGCCGCTCCTGCGTACACGACCGCGTATCTTAGAGCGGCGAAAAGATAGACGGGCGGGATGACCTTATCGGTCGACGCCGCCGTGGACATGCTGAACGATTCGAGATTGGGCATCACCGTGGCTATCAGTCGTGCCATGAAGTCGACAATCTCGATTTGCAGCACGCCTGCTTCGACGAGTGTCGGCGTCAAATGCCCGACGGCGAAAATCGCCAGGCAACTCGTCATGTTGACCACCATTGGTGCTCGCGTCGAAATTGCGACGCTGATGGCAGAGACGACAGCAATCTCAAGAAAGATCAGTGCGAATCCAGGCAGGACATGCAGCACTTCCTGCAGCCGCGCGGTATTGGGGATCATCGTCGCCGAGTCCCACCATTCCGGGACCTCTTTCGACGACTCGCGCGCGTCATACCCGACTTTGTAGAAGATGAAGAAACAGAAGACGATCATCAGCGGAATGAGCAAAGCCAGCGCCGCTTGCAGGATGCCGAGGTATTTGCCAAGCACGAACTGGCGGCGAGTGATCGGCTTGGACAACAGCGTCATCGCCGTTTTCCCTTCAATCTCGCTGGCGATGCTGGTGCTGGCAGTCCAAATGGCGATCAGCAAACCGCTGATCTGAATGGTCGCCAATCCACATTCCTTGAGCATCTTGATGTCTTCGCCGAGCGAAAAGAACGGCAGGAACGTGTTGACCACGATCAACAGCAGACCCAGGAACAGAAGCAGCAGAAACAGCGGCTGACGGATGGCTTCTTTGGTCGTGGCCCGGGCAATGACGCCCGTTCGAGTGCCGTAGCTGATTCCCAGCAGACCGCCAAACATGGCCAGCACCACACCGGTCGTGCTCCACCACTGCCAGGCAGGGATAGCTTCGTCAGTGATTTCGACCGCCAGCAGACCGATTCCAGACACCGTCATGATGAATCCACGTCCTCAGCAGGTGCGTCCCGGGGCACAGGAATATGAACGATCAGCAAGAGAATGTTACGGGCCGCGGAGTCCCAATTTATCCGCGTTACCCGGCCAGCAAAAGGATCGATCCACCGGAACATGGACCGCAGCCAATGGATGTCCGCACGAATCGGAACATTCAGCCTCGCCAGCCGAACCGAACAGGTTTGAGCAGTCGCTACGTCCGACCACACCCGGATGTTTGCCAGTTCTAGCGTAACGCAGGATAACCGATACATCCCGCACCCGGTTGGGATCGTCATGAGTGGAACCCTATGCCTTGAAGTCCGCATGGATGCTTCGCGGATTCAGCCAATGACCTCAGCCAGTTTTACCAGGCGGCTCTTTTCCTTCAGTGACTGAGCCGCAGCGTGCACGATGGCAGTGACTTCAAGAATCTCTTCATGGGGATTCGGCTCTTTGCCTGTGAGCAGCATCTGCCGGAAAGTCGCGGCCATACGAACCATCTCGTAGTGATGGCCAAAGCTGAAATCACCGGCAATGGATGGCGTGAATGTGTAAAGCTTCTTCTTGAAGTACACGTCGGTGCGGTTGTACTCGAATCTCTCGTAGGGCTGTCCGTACCAGACGTGGCAGGGGTAGCGGTCCTTGTACGTGATCAGCGCGTGGCAGGTGTCCTTGTATTCGTACATGCTGATAGCATCGACGCCCGCTCCCATCAGCGTCATCACCGCCCACACGGGATGCTGGCCGTAGATCATCCAGGCGTCCAACTGATACCGACTGTGCAGTCTCGCCGAGACGTGTTCGATGTCACCGAAGTCCCCGGAATCCCGCATCCGCAAGGCTGCTTCCATGCCCCATTCATAATTGAAAATGCTGCCAGACATGAGCGGCGCTTTGTGCTCGCGGGCGAAGTCCAGAATCTTTCGCGTACCCTCGACCGTTCCGCCAATCGGCTTGTCGCAGAATGTAGGCAGTCCGCGGGCCAGACCCGGCGCGACAAGATCGAAGTGATCCTCGCCCTTGCCAGATGCGTCGCCCATCCAGATGGCGTCCACTTCCTCGACCATCTTCTCCAGACTCGTCGCGACCTGCACTCCGGGAAAGACTTCAGAAAATGCCTGGGGGACGCTGGGGTCGGCATCGTAGTAGTGCGTGATCCGCGTATCGGGAAACGGCAGCATGTCAAAGTGATATTTAGGATTCCGGTACGTCTTGCGCCAACCTGGAACAACCTGCGGATAGTGCTTTTGCAGCGCATCGAAGTCGCATTCGGGATGCAGGTAATGCCCGAAGTGCCAGGTGTGTCCGTTGCGAACCTGAGGCTTGCCGAGAATCGCGGCTGACACCACTCCGATCCGAAACGTCTTGTCTGATTGAGCCGCATACGCCGGGGCGCCGACCATACCAACTGCTGCGGCACCTCCGGTCAGTGCCAGAAAATCGCGGCGGGATACCTGCCTGCGGTCGTTCATGCCGTGCCTCTGCTGTCTTTAGCAACTGAAAACAACTCAGCCTGGTCCTCATTCAGCGTGCCGTGCGGTTTCCGGCAGCGGCGATCAGACGTGCAGCAAGTTCATGGCAATACAATTCCAGGTAACTGTAGCCGGATGGCGACACTCTGCTCGAATCAGTCGCCATCTTCGGGTCGAGGCCATGCACTGTTTCCCAGGCATCCGGCAGCCCGTCTTTGTCGGAGTCATTCGGATCCGGTCCGGGTTTAATGGCGGCTCGGTCAGCATCAATCAACGCCTGGTAGCCCTGACGCCCGTTTCCGTCACGAGTCTCGCGGACCATACGGGCACTCGTCGCATCATGCGGCAGCGCTCCGGCTCGATCAAGGACGCTGTTCCAGGCCTGCTGTGCCGTCTCGACCGTTTCCAGATTCAGTGAGTCGAGTTCTCGAAGGTCGTCGACAGCCGGCCCGGACGTACCGTCACGTTCTTTCGATACACAGCCACTGATCGCCAGGACGTTGTCGCGTACAGGAATCGGACGCTTCCGACGATCCGGCCCAAGTTTGAAATAGCAGTGCGCGATCTTCAGCCCCTCACCGGCGGCTCCCCATGTTTGCTGCGAGTTGGAGTAGTTGTAGATGACGTTGTTGACGGCCTCGACATATGAGTTCTTCCCGACCAGTGGATTGCGTTTGCTGTGGTGCGCGAACAGGCAATGATGAATCGAGACGTTTCGTGCGCGAGAATACAAACCGCCATAGTTGTGCCACTGCCCTTTGTTGTTGAAGTAGTCGCTGTGCGCTTTCTCTTTGCGGGATTCGTCGAAACCGGTCCATTGGATCGTCACGTTTTCGACATCGCTGCCGGAAATAGTCTCGTCACACGCTCCCGCAAAACTGCAGTGGTCGACAATGACGTTTTTCGCATGCCAGATCAGCAGGCCATCCGGATCGTTTCGCAGGTGAATTCTGGTCCCGCGAAACCTCAGGAATCGCATGATGACCTGCTCCGCGTCACCTCGGATGACGAAGTTGCGATAGTTGTAGATCGCGACCCCGCCTGGTGACGTTTCACCGGCGATCGTAACGTGGTCATTGTCTGCATTAATGAGAAAAGCGATCTCGTCCCGACAGTCAATCACACCGCTGACATCGAACACGATCGTTCGAGGCTCTTTCACCTCGTTGAGAGCCCACGCGAAACTACCGGCCCCTCGGCGATTGAGGTTCGTCACATGAACAACCCGTCCGCCACGACCGCCCTGCGTGCCTGCACCAAAACCTTCGGCGCCAGGAAATGCTCGCAGGCCGCCCTCGGCACCTTGAATCTCCCCACATGCGAAAGCAGCGGTGAGGACAATTAGCAGGTATTCCAGGCGAGCCATTCGTCGCCATAAGACTCCCGATTTCCGGTTTTCGTCGTCCATCGCTGTCTCCTATCAATTGAGCCAGCTGGATAGCATAGCGATGCGATCTCCAGAGAGCCGTCGTACGGCATGCATCCGGACGGATGTTGATCAACCACTTGGCGTTTGGTGCTGGATGAGTCCCGGCAGTCGAAGACGCTCGCTGCGGAGTGCATTCTCGGCGGAAGGGCAGTCCCCGGGAGCGATGGCGGCCGGGAAGGCGACGCTACGGTTGCTTGCGATCGATGCGGTCAATCAGCGACTGATACGCTTTCAGGCACGCATCAATCTTCTTCTCAAGTTGGCGCATGTCGGATCGTTGGCCCTGTGTTGCCTGGTGGATCGGCTCCATCCAGGCGTTCATCAGAGCGAACTGCTCTTTGACAATCCCGGTCAGGACCTTCGGGACTCGGTTGATAATGGTGATCTTCTGTGGATCCTCGGCTGGTTCAGCGCCTTCATCATCTGTTGTGACATCGGATGCTGGAGCGGCAGCATCGGGAACCGGTACCGCTGCAGCGGGAGTCGGCACGGCGGCCGGCGGCGGCTCGACACTGGCCGCGACCGACCTCTCGGCCAGTTCGGCGAATTCACTCATCCCGGAGGACAGCGACTCGTTGATCGACTGCAGTCCCGCCTCCAGGCCTGAGAACTGTTCCGCCAGACTCTGAATCGCTGCGCTGGCCAGGGCGTCGTCGTCCTCGTCATCACGCGATTCCAGTTCACGAGCTTCGTCGGCTCGCTGTTCTGACAGTTGAACCATCCCGTCCGACATGGCGCGACGGATCGAATCGAGGCCGTCGCTGAGCACGCCCAACTGGGCGATCACCTGGCCGGTCTTGTCGTCGGAACTGATGCCCCGCATTTTGACGTTCTGTCGGAACGTGCGTTTGATGTCTTCCCAGCGTTCTTTTTCGTCCTTCGTTGCAAGCTCCGTCAGCTCCTTGAACTTCAGCAGATTCGCCTCCGTACCCGACGTCAGCGTCTGCGCGTCGTTCTCATAGTTGGACACGATGAGTGATGTCAGCTCGTCGTCGTTCATGATCGCGACAACCTTCTCCGCGATCCGGTTCATGTTGCGGTAGGAACCCTGTAGCTTGAACGGTGGCTCTGTGCGATAGTCGTCAGATTGAGCAGCCGAGCGGATGTACTCCTTATTGACGGCGAGGATCACATCACGGACGCGCATCAGCTTCTGCATCGTGCTGACAAGCTCGTTGATCTCCTCCATCGAGTAATTGCCTTCCAGCTCGATGCCTTCACGCGACTCGTTATTCGCCATGCGAATGATTGCGTAGACGTCCTGCTGGCTTCTGCTGGCCAGTTTGCTCAACACAGGATTCGAAGTCAGGGAGTTTTCGAGGTAACTCATCTCAAACGCGTCACTCGATTCGCCGATAATTTCGCCCAGGTTGTAGATGTCGGCACGGTTCGAAAGCATGTCTGGAATCTGAAACTTCTCACCACTCTCCGTGTACGGGTTGCCGGCCATCACGACAGAGACTTTGCGGCCTCGCAGGTCGTATGTACGCGTTCGACCTTTATAGACTCCCTCGATCTTTCGCTGTGCGTCGCAGAGTGAAATGAACTTCTGCAGAAACTCAGGATTCGTATGCTGGATGTCGTCCAGATAGATCATGACGTTGTCGCCCATCTCCAGGGCGAGGTTGAGTTTCTCGACTTCCTCGCGGGCTCCCGCGTTCGTTGTTTCGGTCGGATCGAGCGACGTGACGTTATGCCCCAGAGCCGGACCGTTGATCTTCATGAAGATCAGACCCAGGCGATTCGCGATGTATTCCATGAGCGTCGTTTTGCCGTATCCCGGCGGAGAAACGAGCAGCAACAGTCCCATCAGATCCGTTCGCTTGCCCTCACCAGCAACGCCAATCTGCTTCGCCAGATTGTCGCCGATCATCGGCAGATAGACTTCGTTCAGCAGCCGATTGCGGACAAATGACGTCAGCACTCGCGGGCGAAATTCTTCCAGTCGCATGTCACCCCGTGCGTGGTCAACGATCTCGTGCTTCAGTGCGACAAAATCATTGAACCGCGGTACGACGACGCGTTCAAACTGATCAAGACGATGAGTGAATTCGTTGAAGTTGAGATGACAGGAACCTCCGTCAATGACGCCGTGCGAACCAACCATGCCAGTCAGCTCAGTGGCAACAACGCCGTCAATTACCTGTTTTCCGTCTGGCTTGCCTGGCATCAGGATCAGTGCAACTTCATCGACGTAGTCGTTCAGCTCTGGATCGTTCTTTGTTGCGAGAAACGCCTGAACCCAGTTTCTCAGCAGGACAAAGCAGCTCGCGGCGTTTCGGCGGACTGCCTCGACGGACTGCGCAAACGGCTCTTTGGAGTTTGTCCGCTTAAGGTGAACTGCAAACTCCCGACTCAGATTATGTGCGAGTGCACTCACTGCAAAATGGGTATCGGTCGTCAATTCGCAATAGAGATACTCGGCCGCCTCATCGAGCCAGGCATCGTCAAACAGGCCACTCTCGGCGTTGAAACCAGCCAGCATCTCACGGAGTTCGTTGACAAACTGCGTCTTGTCCGAGACCTCGGCAAACACGTCCGCAATCGCGCCCACTCCATCAAGCGTCGCACCGATCAATGATTTGGATTTCTTGTCACCAAACGAATGCCAGAACAGGCTTGCCATTGATCGCGACCGCGTGTGGTATCGCAGCAGTCCAATGGTCTGCGTCATCTTGACCAGAGCCGTCAGGATGTTTCCCGCGTCAACGTCGTTGACACCCTTCGTGTACGACTCGGTGTAACGCGGCCCCATGAACTTCTGCACGAACGCAGACCGTTCCGCATCCGGCATCTCCAGCAGGGCATCGGCGGTCGGATTGTCGTCGGTTCCCAGGGCGTCCAGCATTTTCCAGGCGAGATACTCACCGCGATACACTTCGCGATTTTCAGAAACAACTTCCTGGTTCCACACATTCCGAGTCGCCAGAAGTCGTTCGTCCGCGATTGCCTCAAAGAAATTCGTACCGGTCAGGTGCAGGCACATTTCGTCGTCCCGCATCACGGTCGTCAGGTCCAATGCCTGGACATTGACCGTAAACAGATGCGACCCGAACCGGATTGTGTTCTCGCCCTCAACAAACAGCTCGTTGCGGTCTTTGAGTTGCCGCACTGCGTCTTCGCGAACTGTCTTCATCCGACTCTGAATATCATCGACCTTAACGCTATCGTCGAGTTCCTTGAGCTGCTCGACGATGTCACGGACCTTCTCGATCATCAGGTCCGATGCAAAGTAGCCGTTGATATCGTTGATCGTCTCAAAATTCTGAATTCGAGACTGAATTCCTTTGAGGACTCGATCGGCAGCTTTCATCAGTGAGTTGGCTCGCTTGTTGCGAGCTTCCACCAACGCAAGCTTCCGCTGTTCAAACGCGTTGTAGACCTCTTCTCGCTTCTCCGTCAGTTGCAGGATGAACTCGTCGAATTCCGCGAATCGACCTTCCAGCTCTTCCAACTGGATCATCATTTTGGTGAGGTATTCCTCACACTTGTCCGGCGCGTCGCAGATATCCAGGTAATTTACGACAGCCTGGTTCAGCAGCTTCATCTGCGAGTTGAACTCAGCCACTCCCTCGACGGACGCAAGTTCGCGAATCTTCTTCTTCAGGATCGCCCGGGCCTGATTCACCGTCGCAAAGATTGCCGAGATGTTGTCGATGATTACCGTGCGGTGAGTCGCATCGTCGATCTTCAGGTTACTGACGATCTCGATCAGCATTTCCAGTTCACTGGCGCTCGTTGCGATGTCTTCTTCGAGCTGCTTCGCTTCGGTGACCTTCGTCAGGCTCTCAATGCGCGACTGCTCAGCGCGAATTTTCTTGCCGTACGGTTCGAGCGATGACGGACGCAGCAGATATTCCACGCAACTCCGAGACAGCCGTTCCGTCTGATCAGCGACTTCGGTCTCCAGCGAATCGATCAATTCACCGTCGACATAGCGCAAATCGCGGAGAGAAATAATATCGCCGCGGATACCCCGTAGATCACTCAGCGAGCTGACGAAATCGTTGATGTGGTCGAAACGTCGATGCTGAATCTTCGACAGAATCTCTTTTGTTTGATTCTGCGTGTCGCGAGTCTGCTCGGCCGTGTTCTTCTTGACCCGAACAACTTTCTCGAATTCACCGACTGCTGCTGCGGCGGCGGCTTTCACATCTGCCAGCGAGGCGGCCAGATTGAAGGTGTCTTCCCGACTCGTCCAGAAATACGAGTCCGCGATGTCGCCGGCCTGCTTGACCAGGTCGGTATACAAATTCGCGTACGTGTCTTCCTTATTGATCAGGTTCAGAACTTCATGGCATTCAGCCATGCCGCGGACGATGTCCTTATTGCCGATCTTATTCAGAAACGAGTCGCTCTGAGTGTGCGGTACGTAGTCTTCGTCGACATACGGTGTCTGCCAGATTTGGATGGCGTGGTGCTTCTGTGGATCATCCTGACCTTTGAAGCACAGCAGTTCACCCGCTTCGAAGAACGTCAATCCGTTGCAGATGATTGGCGTATCGACCTTCTGCTCGATCAGGTTGTATTGCAGCAGAACGTAGACGCCCGAATCGCGGTTGTAGAAGACATACAGATAGTCCTCGCCGTTCGGTGCGGCCACGACGCGTTCGAAGAGCATGTCCTGCAGATTGTTTTCGAACGTCTTGAACTCGCCGTCCTGAAGATAAAATCCGTTTGAGAAAATCAGTCCGTGATCGTCGGGAAGAAGCACACAGGCGTCTTTGATGGAATCAAGACGCCGCGCCTGTTGCAGCTTTTCGTTGAAGATGATGTATCGGAAATCCGGCTCCTGATACGGACGGATCTTCAGCAGAATGATGTTGCCGACAGACGCGTAGTAGATTTCGGCATCGTCGAGCGTCTGGTCCTTGTGGTCGACATCCTCCTCGTAGATGCCTTTGCCAGACTCGGTGTTGTTCTCGACCTTAATAGTCAGGTCGCCGCCAACCGTCTCGACGAATACGCGATTCTCGATTGAGATGTGCGGATGCTGCCCGGACTGGTGCAGGTCGCGATGCGTCCGCTTCCATTCAAACTCATGCTGCGTGGGAAACCCGAATTCATGGTCGCTGCGATTGTCGATGTAGCGAGGCGATTCCTGCCCGGCGAGCAACCATTTGAACGTCTTAATTTCGCCGACGTCCTTGCCGACTCGAAAGACCATGTAGAGATGCGGGCCGCGAACCGCGAACTTCGCAAAGACCGCCTTCTTGTAGTAGCGGAAGAGGTCCTTAAAGTCCTTCTGGAATTCCGGATCGCTGATCAGGTCAAGTGATTCCGAGTGAAATGTCTGATCGGTGAAGCTGTAGACGGCGAAGACATCAGACAGCTCCGTTTCTGACTTGAGGCCCAGATGCACGTTGTAGCCAAACAGAAACTGGTTACCGATTGCCACCATGTCGCGAGCGACGCAGTTGTGCTCGGTTGTTATCCGTTCGGTACTCAGCAGCAATGTTTCGATGGACCCGAAGACATCCTTGCGGGCTGCATTGAGCTGATCGAGTCGCGATCGAAGATCTTTGCCACTGTTCTGCAGACGGTTCCGAATGATCTCGTACGTGCTACTGTCGAGACCAACAGACGGAGCCGCGTCCGCAGCAGGTGCAGCGTTTTCAGATTCTGCTTGAGAGGCCATGGTCGAATGATCCCGTCTGCATCTGCGGAGTGATCCCTTCGCACGAGTTGGTAGTTCACGTCCACGAAAGATTCGGGACATGCCACATTCGGCGACGTCAGGACTGCGCGGATTCCGCCGGGTCAGTGACCAGCGTTGAGACCTTGCGGGAAGCGAGTGACGTTCCCGTGACCTTATCGAGCATGCGCCTCAATTCGGATTGGGCTTCGTCGGTATCGGCCATCGTCAGCATTCGCCCGATCAGCCCGACCACGGACAGGTCCTTGACGTCTTCGAAGCTCATGTTGAACTGGCCCGCAAAGTCCGTCAGCTTGTTGCGGAAGTAGTCCGGGTCGCCATTGAAGAACGTCTGCTTGATGTCAGTCATGGTTTCGCTGTTGTGGATGAACCGGTCGACTGACTTACCCGCTTTCACCGAGTCAACAATCTGATTGAAGAACGTGGATTCTCCGCCAACGATATCGATCCGAGCCGTCTTAAGAGCCTGGCCAACAATGTTGGACTGAGCTTCTGCGATATCCTTCTGGGTGTGGATCGCAGCAATCTCGATTTCCTTCTCCTTGTTCAACTTCAGTTTGAACTCTTCGTGCTCCTTGCCGACGCTGTCGAACAGCTTCATGGCTTCGGCCTTCTGCTGAATGCCATCCGCTTCCGAGCTGAACTTCAATTGCATGACGGTGGCTTCCGCCGTGCCTTCTTTCTCGATGGCCGACGCCTTCGCTTCCATACCCTTCGCCTCGGCAACGGCCTTCTTCTGCAGGACATTCGCTTCGGCGGTTCCTGTTTTCTCAGTCGCATCCGCTGTTGCGACCATCACTTCCGCGTCTGCCAGACCGATCGCAGCGTGATCCGCAGCCTTTGCTTCGGCCAGCATCTTGGTCGCCTGAGTGTCCTTCTCGGCGGACGCACGCCTCGCTTCTGCTTCAATGACGACCTGCTGTGAGTTCAGTTCCGCTGACGACTTTGATGCTTCAGCGGCCTTGACCTGTTTCACCAGGGCTTCCTGTGCATCCTTCTCAGCAAGAGTCACGGCCACCGTCTTTTCACGATCGGCGGACATGAACGCTTCGGTGTCTTTCATCTTCTGCTGTTCCTCAACCACAGCTCTTTCGACGGTGACGCGTTCTCGAATGACTTCCTGAATGTTCTTGCGCTCGACTTCAATCGCCTTCTCTTTTTCGATATCTGCGATCCCGACAACGCGTGCCCGCTCGGTCGCTTCAAGTTCGCGGTCTCGAAGGACGCGTTCCTGTTCGACTCCATCAGTCTTCTCTTTGTTGCGTTGAGCGACGATCACCTGCCGCTGCTTGTTCTCTTCCTGGACCTGCAGTTCTTCTTCAGTCCTGATGCGGGCCGATTCCGACTTCAGTCGTTCTTCTTCCTGGACTCGGGCCGCTTCTGCCTGTTCGCGAGCGGTGATGGATGCAATTTCACGCTGCTGCTTCTCGACGGCTTCGATGCGTTGCTTTTCGAGTTCCAGGATTGCTTCCTGAGCTTCGACGTCCTGCTTCTTCAGCGTCTTCTCTTTCTCACGCGTGAAGTGATTCTCCTTGACCTTCTCCGCCGCAGTGAGTTCCGTAATTTTCTTGATACCCTGCGCGTCCAGAATGTTCGTCGGACTGAGACGATCGAGTGGCGTCTGCTCCAGATAATCGATCGCACAATCGTCGAGCACATAACCATTCAGATCGGTGCCGATGACTCGCAGGATCTGCTCCTTGAACTGGTCGCGATCAGTGTAAAGCTGGACGAAATCGAAGTTCTTACCAACCGTCTTCAACGCTTCAGAAAACTTCGCTTCGAACAGTTCTTCGAGTCTGATCTGCTCTGAGGCACGACGCGGTCCGATGGTCTCAGCGACAGTCTTAATATCTTCCATCTGGTTATTAACACGAACGAAGAATGTGACCTTGATGTCGGCCCGCATGTTGTCTTTGCAGATCAGGCCGTCTTCGCTGTCCCGGGCGATCAGAATGCGTTTGACGGACAGGTCCATCACATGCGCTTCCTGAATCAACGGCACGACGATCATGCCGCGACCGGTGATCGCTCTGAGCCCGCCAACGCCTGTGCGGACGATGGCCTCTTCAGGACCGGGCTTGCGGTAAAACTTCGAGAAGGCGGTCGCCACTCCGGTGAGCAGGACCAGGAACATCAGGAACCCGAAGAACAGGACCAGAAGCTGGTCCCCTGCGATGCCGAACAAATCAAATGCCAACATTCTTATGCTCCAGTGTCTGCTCGTTGAACGAGATAGAGATTCTGTTCCGGGTCGAAGTCGACAATCAGCGCCTTGTCGCCCTTCGTCAGTGGTTCGTCTGCTGCTCTGACAGTCAGTTTGAGTGGGGCTCCGTCCGTCGAGTATTCCGCCTCACCAAAGGTTTTCGTGACCTCACTCGTGGACACCAGACACGTTGATCCGATCAGGTCGCTGGCTTTGTTTGGTTCAACCGGGTCAAACCGACCACGCAACGGCTGCGTCACACACTTCGTAACAAAGAGAGCGATTCCGATGTCGCGAACGATGGATTGACCATCGGTCAGCCATGCAAACGTTGCGTGTGGCGCCGGGCTGTCGAACAGCCGCGAAGTCATCCACGCCGCCAGAGAAAAAACACTCACCCACAACATCGTGGGCACGCTGCCCAGGTTCATCCATTTCAGTGGCACAAAACCGAACTGCAGAATCGAAACGTCCGTATCGATGTCGGCATCAAGGTCAAAGTCCAGAAATCCAAGGTCCAGAAACTCAAGGTCGAGTGCGCCGATCATGACGAGCACCCAGTAAGCGCAGACCAGCAATAGAAACACGGTGGCGGGGTACGACGGCCACGAAAAACAACCCTCAATGAAGTAGTCCACGGATACTCCTTCAGTTCAGCTCGTTTCAACTATGCATCACAAGCATAGGAAACGGGCCGAGCGAACGCGGAAACACCTGGCGCGGATCACAACTTCGGGCAAACCCGTCGTAATGCTCGGACTTTGCCGATTGCGCAGCGCAGCGCGGGGATGATACTGCGCGATCGGAATCGCCGCAGAACCGCGCTGTCCACTTCATTCCCTCGAACCGCTCCAAGGACACGGAGCAAATTCGCAAAGAAGTCCGCAGCAGCCTGAGCAACCACGGTCCCCAGACCGCGGGTTCGGCGCAATTCCCACCGGCGCGTGACGGTGGCTACTGATGCATTTTCAGCTGCGGCTAAGCTTTACTCGTCCTTCGCACCGCCCAGAGTCACGGTGATCTTGTACTTGTCCTGCAGGTATGCGTGTGCCGTGCTTGCGTGCCCGTCTTTCGGGAAGCGCTTGCAGACCTGCTGGAATGACTGAATCGCCTTCTCCTTGGCGCCAGCCTGCTCGTGCGTGTATCCGATCTGCAGCAGAGCCCACGGCGCCATATTCGTTGCACCACCCATAATCTGACCGTACAGGATGATGGCTTCCCTGGGCTGCTTCAAAGCACGGTGGCATTCCGCCATCCGCTGGTAGTTTGTCGGGAAGTTAGTGCACTGGCGGTAGTAGCCAATCGCCTGCTTGTGGTCGCCGGCATAACGCTGATACATGTCGGCAATGCGCCACAGCCAGGTTTGAGTGTTGGCTGCATCGCTCTGCATCAGACCGGTGTACGTCGCCAGTGCTTCGGGAAACTTCCTGCCGTCCCGCAAGGTGTCTCCGATCAACCCGTTCCACTTCACCAGGTTCTCCTGGTCGAGATTCAGGTTCCGTCGGTACGCCACAACTGCCAGATCAAAATTCGACTGCTGGCGATAGCTGTTCGCGATCTGGTTGTTGCCCTCGACCTTGTTTTCAAACTTCGCGAATTCGGCTCGCGCTTTGTCGTAGTTGCTCTGGCTCTTGTAGAACTCTGCGATACGACGGTATGTCTCGTCCTTCGCACCGAATTTCTTCAGGCTCTCGGCATACGTTTCCAGAACCTTGTCGGGACGGCGCGAGGCAGAGTGCACATCGGCCATCAGATACCAGTAACTGATCGCCAGGTTGACTTCCGCTTCTTCGGATCCGGTCGGAGCCTGCTGCCGAATCCAGGTCACGGTCTGATCAGCCAGCTTCAAACCCTTGGCGCGGTTTTCATCTCCGCTCGTCAGGAACGCGACCTGTCCCCGCGAATACGACGCAACGTTCGGCGGCATGTTCAGCTCGGTGTATGTGGTTGCCAGCGCTTCCACGCCTTCCGTGAACTTGACGTTTCGAAAGCTGTACGACGCGAGTGACCGCGACGCGTTCTGACAATACGTGGCGTTGTCTTTGTTGCGTTCAAAACCGAACGTCAGCTTTTTCCATGCCTCGACCTGATCGTCAACGTTTTTGGTAATGGACGCGAGGTCGGCCATGTCTGTCAGCGAGTAAATGGCAACCAGATGCTTCGGGTGCTTCTCCAGCACTTCCTGATATGCCTTCTTTGCTTTCCTGGTCTCGCCCATATTCTTGTATGTGCGACCGATGTAGAACGCCGCGGACGTCGCTTCGGGAGACTCGGGCCAGTAATCGACCACTGATCGAAATCCGTCGCTGATCGCTGTATTCATCTTCTTGAGCTGGACCAGGCACAGGCTCCACTTGAGCTGCGAATACGCGGCGCCTTCGCTGGTCTCATAGAGAGTGAGAAACTTTTCGTACTCGTTCAGGGCAACTTTGTAGTTGCGCTCGCGGTAGTACTTTTCGGCGATGTTGAGCTGAAATCGCTCGGCCTCACGGAGTTTCGCCCAACGGTCGAGCGACATCTCGTCGAGACGTGCGGCCTCGGTCGTGCGTACCGACAGCAGCGACACTGCTGTGACCAGAAGTGAAAAACAGACCGCCCGGCGAATGCGGGCCGCAATGACGTTCACTACTTCTTCTTTTGCGCTTCGAGCCATTTCGCGTACTCCGTGTGAGCATAAAAGATCACGTTGGTTCCAAGTTGATAGCAGGCTTCCCAGACGACGGCCGACACGCCGGAATGGTCGTCGGTCCACGCGTCGCCGATGTCGCCCGGGTGGTAGTAACACACGATCCGCCCGTCGACGCGCCAGGCAAGCGCCTCTTTGCCTCCATGCGGCGCCACGTAGGGCAGGAACGGAATCTGAAACGGGATGCGGTGAATCACATCGTCCAAAGGCACCGGCGTCGGTCGAATCTCAGGCAACACCTGCCGCATCATCCCCATGAATTGATTGTGCCAGCCGCGACTGCCGGCGTCGCCAAACAGCATGCCGTGCTTTTCGAGCAGGTATTGGCGAAGGGCCTTGATCTCTGACTTGGATAGCTGAATGGTGCCCTTGTTGCCCGTGATGTAGACCATCGGCGGGCTCTTCATCCTGGCGAAGTTCTTCAGTGCCGAGACTGTTCGCGCCTCCGTCAGTTTGGCGACTTTTTGCTGAGTCCGGATGCCGTATTCGATCAGCATGTTCTGGTCAGAGCCGATGCCGAAGCCTTCGGACCAGTCGCCACCCAGATATTCCAGACGAATGAATCGCACCTTGCCCAGCTTGGTTCCGCCCGCGAATCCTGCACCCTTCCCGGCTCCGTAACCGACCGTGTAAGCGTGCTTGGTGATCTCGGTGAGCTGCAACTTGATCTCGTCGATCGGCGGAACTTTGAAGCTGATCGCGCTGAACGGGTTCACCACATACTTCTTGCGGATCACCTTCTGCACCTTCACGACCTGGGCGATCTGCGCCTGTTCGCCGCCTCCGGCGGGCATCTCGTAGATCTCCGCGCATCCGCCAAGGTGCGTCATGATCAGGAAGGCCATGAAGAAGACCATGGAGTAGCTGAGGAACGCCGACACCGACTGATTCAGTTTTTTCGACTTCTTGCCGTAGTACCACGCTTCGGCATCGAGCGGATTGCTGGGGCGTTTCTCGGGATGCGCTTCCTCATCCAGTTCGTCGATGGCCGCCGTTTCGTGCAGGGCACCCGTCGGAATGGGAATCTCACCACTCGCACGACCGGCCGCGCGTCGGAGTTTTCGCTGCAGCTCGTAGTACCGCGATGCCTTCTCGATCCCCCACACGACCCACAGCAACCCAATCATGTAGGCGGCACCGGTCCCGAACCGAGCCAGCCATGCACGCGCTTCACCCCAGCCAATCCAGTCGAACCCATAGACGGCAGCCGTCCAGATCGGCATGAAGGCGAGGCTCGCCACGACAGAAGAGAGTAACGGTCGCTCGATCCGCGTGCGATACGTCCGGACGATTCCCAAGATGCCGACGCCCGCAGTGACGAAAAATACCGCAGCGCGAACGTACTCGAATCGATTGAGTTGAGCCCAGGCCAGCCAGTCCAGTGCGCACAGGACCCACACAATGGCTCCGAGAGCGGTTGCCAGAACGCGTGGGGCAAAAAATCGAAACGGGCGTTTCATGCGGTGAGGTAGTCAGTGGGGAATGGGGAGGGTCATTTAGTGTACGAAGTCCGATACAGGACGGCTACAGAATGGTGCCTGGACGACCGTCTGCGAGACCGACCATGCGGAGCCCAGCGGTCAGACTCAGACCTCGATTTCCCTCACTTCAGTGTACCCGCGGCCGAATCTGAACGATGCTCTATGGTCGCGAGTCACACACGTGCCCGACTCAAACGTCGAAATTCCGGATTCACAAGGCTGAATGCTCATGACCGGGTTTGATCAACTCTATTTCGAGAACGTGACGAAGGCGGTCGAGCAGGTAGAGACGCGGACCTCCGCGGAGCTCGTCGTGGCCGTCTATCCGCAGTCCGGCCAATACCGCGATGCCGACTATCTCAGTGGAGTGCTGTTCGCACTCGGCTGGTTGCTGTTCGCTGTGTTCAACCCATGGTTCGTGCACCCCGCTCAGGCCATCCCGTTCGAAGCGGCCGTGCTGTTCGGGCTTGGAGTGCTGACAAGTGCACATGTGCCGCAGTTGCGGCTGTGCCTGACGACAAAACGCCGACGCGACAGGCAGGTCCGCGACGCAGCAGCGAGCATGTTCGTCGTCGACGGCGTCGGCAATACGCGGGAACGGACTGGCGTCCTCCTCTATATGTCACGACTGGAACGGCAACTGGAGGTCATTGCCGATATCGGAATCGTCGACACCATCCCACCAGAGGACTGGAGTGAATGCCTGTTTGCTTTGCACAACGTGGGAACGGCAGATGATCCGGCGGAGGCTCTTCTGGTTGGGATCGATCGACTGGGAGACCTGCTCGCCACAACCCTGCCTGCCGGCGAAGACAATCCGGACGAAATACCGAACCAGCCGAGGGTATCACCATGAATCAATCCCGAGCCTTCAGAAAATCCGGCTGGTTAATTCGATGTCGATGGATGACCGTCCTGAGTGTTGCGCTGGTCGGCCTGTTCCTGTGGACTGGAATCGCCGACGCACGCGTTGGTGGCGGTGGATCATTCTCGGGAGGTGGCGGCGGATCCAGCGGTGGAGGCGGGGGCGGGTCCTTTTCCGGCGGAGGCGGATCGTCCGGTGGCGGCGGTGGCGGCGAGATTTTGATCTGGCTCCTGTTCAAACACCCGGTCATCGGCGTTCCGCTGCTCATTGTGGTCGTGATCTTCCACATCATGAGTGCGGCGTCGAAACAGTCGGAGTATTCGTCAGCGCACCCCGAGCGAACGCGTTCTCCAGTCCCGCAAAAACGTTCCAGCTCAAAACAAGCCAACCGCGCCAATCGCGAAAAACTTCGCGCCAAACGGCACAAGAAAGAGCGCAGAGCCGTGCAGTCGCGGCTGAATCAGATACGTCGATACGACCCCAACTTCTCGGAGATACTCTTCATGGATTTCGCGTATGCACTCTACGCGAAAGTGCAGGAAGCCCGCGGACAGGGTGACGTCAGGAAATACTCACCGTACCTGACGAAATCCGTTGTCGGAAAACTGCAGCACTTATCGACGGGCTCCGGTCAATTGCAGGAAATTCGAGGAGTCATCGTCGGCGCCGCCAGCATTGAGCGGATCACCTCTCCGCACAAGAAGATGACCACCATCAGAATTCGCTTCGAAACGAACTACACAGAGGTCGTCGGGGCCGGAAGGGGCAATCCCAGAATACGTTCTATTGCGAAGAGGTCTGGCAATTCACGCGGTTGACCGAAGTGCTCTCACCACCGCCGGAAAAAATCGCCAACATCGGCTGCCCCAGTTGCGGCAGCCCGCTGGAAAGAAAACCCGACGGTTCCTGCCACCACTGCGGCGTCCGGGTGAAGGCAGGAAAACAACACTGGATGGTCAACGATCTCACCATCATCCGTCGCGAGCCGCGCGGACCGCTCCTGACCAGCGACGTGCCGGAGGTCGGGACAAACCTGCCGACAGTGTTGTCGGGCAACTACCAAACGGTCCGCGAAAAGTTCCTGGCCGCTCATCGAGACTTCGCGTGGCAACGGACGGAAGCACGCTTCCGACACATCTTTGCAGAGCTGCAGCAGGCATGGACGAGTCTCAAATGGGAACGCGCTCGTCCCTACGAGTCGGATCAGCTCTTTCAGTTCCATCAGTTCTGGATGCACGAATACGAAACGCAGAAACTGCGCAACGTCCTGGAAGACATCGAACTCGAACGCCTGCAGCCCGTCCGCATGAAGTCCGACACGTTTTACGATGCCATTACCGTGCGCATCTGGGCGAACATGAAGGACTACACGGTGGACTCCAGAAACCGAATCGTCTGCGGAGACCCTAACCGAGACCGCAGATTCACCGAGTACTGGACCTTCATGCGTCGTCGTGGTGTCAAAGAGTCGGCCGCGAACGACAACAACTGCCCCAACTGCGGAGGCGACCTGAAGATCAACATGTCGGGCATTTGCGAGTACTGCGACAGCAAAGTCACCAGCGGAGAATTCGACTGGGTCCTGAGCCGCATCGAGCAGGACGAAGCCTACGTGGGCTGACAGAATGAATCGCGACCGCGCGATGGGTCTGTCGGTTCACCGTGCGCCCGAGTAGCGTTGTGGTTCGCGGGTCTCCATCCTCGGGCAGCGATCTCTGAGTCAGCAGACACCATCGACGCTCAATTGGCATCTGGCCCGGATCGAGCCGGGCTGGCGATATCAGACAGGTCGCGCTTTCGAAGTGCGACGATGCATCGTCGCTTTCCCATTTTTCCATTTGCGGCGAAGCCGCTTACTTTTCAGTGTTTTCACCTCACTCCGTCCTGGGCGGAATGGTAGACGCACTGTCGAAAACAGATGGAAAGCGGCTCCAACGCAAGAGTGACTTCGCCACGATCGGAAAGCGGTGATGCATCACCGCAGTCCAGAAATGTGCAACATCAAAACGCGCGGCCTGGCCTGACGCGCTCAATCCGCGACCTCGATCACAGCCTTTATGACGCCGGTCTCCGGACGCGTGTACGACTCGAAGTTGTCGATCACATCGTCGAAAGCGCAGCGATGCGTAACCCACGGATCCGTGTTGATTGTGCCGTCTTCGATCAGTCCGATGATCTGCGGGAAGTCGGACGGCAGCGCGTTGCGCGAGCCTTTGATGGTCAGCTCACGACGATGCAGCCACGGGTGCGGGAAGCTGACGTCCTGCGTTGTAATGCCGACGTACACGAGCGTGCCGGTGTGCGCGCAGTAGTTCAGAGCCTGGCTCATCGAGCCCTGGTGACCGGTTGCGTCCGTTGCCAGAGCGTACATGTCGCCGCCAGTGATCTGCTTCATCTGATCGATTTCACTGCCGTCGCCCTTGAACAACACGGTGTGCTCAATGCCGTAGGTCTCGCGGCAGAAGTCGAGACGTGACTGAACCATGTCCATCACGGTGATGGTCGTCCCGGTCAGTCGCGTGAATTCCAGAGTGGCCAGGCCGATCGGTCCGGCTCCGATGATCAGGGCGTGCTCACCGGGCTGAGGCGCTCCGCGATTGGTCGCGTTGCAGCCGATGGCCAGTGTCTCGACAAGCGCAAGCTGTTCCATCGACAGTGCTTCGGATGGATGCAGCTTATCGGCGCGGATGAGGAATCGTTCACACAGGCCACCATCGACCATCACGCCGATAACGTTCAACGTTTCGCAGCAGTTGCTCTGTCCGCGGCGGCACGGATAGCACTCGCCGCAATTCATGTACGGCTCAACGCTGCAGCGGTCGCCGGGTTTCACATTGCTGACACCGTTGCCGACTTCCAGCACCTCGACGCCCAGCTCGTGACCGGGTACGCGCGGGTACTTGAAGAAGGGCATCTTGCCGAGATACCCGCTGAGATCAGTACCGCAGACACCCATACGATGCGTTCGAACAAGAGCCTGACCCGAAGCGGGGCTATCGGGACTGTCGATGTCGATTTCGCGGATACTCTTCGGTTCGGCAAATTGAATCGCTCGCATGAGGTCGTTTCGTTCCGTGACGGAGAGATTAAATGGAAAGCGGCATGATGACGGTCAGCGGATCGATGATCCAGCCACGCGGCGAGAGCAGCATTGAGGTAAGACCATCAACCGGAGAGCCGGATGCGGGACAACCGCACGTCCGGTTCGGATGGAGAAGAAGCCGAAAGGAATCGGCTCTCCCTACCCCTATCCGTCGAGTTTCGAATCCGCATTCTCTCTTTGCGGATTCGCGGGGATCCACAGCAACGTAAAGAGCATTCCCAGAAGGATGATTCCCGCGCAGATTGTGAAGCTGACTTTGAATCCCAGCGCGCGGCTGTCCTGCCCGAATGCTGTCAGGTCATTCTCATGCACGGTGTCGACGATCCATCCGAACAGAACGCCCGCCTGTCCGACCGGACCCATGGCCAGGTTCATCATCACCTGCCCGCGTTTCATTTCTGATTTTCGACACGCAGACAGCATGTAGTTCGGAGCGTAGACGCCGATCAATTCTCCGGCTCCGAAGATTCCAAAGGCCAGCAGGTAGGCCTTTCCGGTGGCGAATATCGCCCAGGCCAGAGCGAAGACGTATAGACCGGCCGTAACGAGGACTCCGGCGCGAGGATTCGTTTTGACGAGCAGCCAGCCCAGGGCGGCTCCCGCGAGCGCTTTGAACGAGAACCTCAGCAGGTTCTGATAGCCCGCGTATTCCACCGGGTCGACTCCCAGAACGCTGCTCGAGTACAGGCTCATGTTCGAAGGGATCGTGTTGCCGATGTAGAAAATCACCGTCATGAAGGCGACGAGTCGCAGGACGCGGATCGACAGCAGATCGCGAAAATGCACGATGAATAGTCCGGTCGAAATCAGCATGCAGATGATGGAGATCGACATGTTTTCGTACAGAGCGAAAACCATCGCGGCGACACCGGCGGCGATTCCCAGGCTCAGGTCGATGACTGCCGTAAACGGGCGGCGAGATGGTTCTTCCTCCGGGACGACGATTTCAAACCGGCTCGCCAGATACGACGCCAGGCCCATGACCGGAGCGATCAGAGCGAACAGCAACGCGTAGTTCCAGGGCGAATCCAGAGTCTCGCTCTGCAGATTGAGTGGCCCCAGTTCAAAGTGTCCCGCGAGGATCAACTGCGAAGCCAGGGAACCGACCGCGGCGAGCACCGGGCCCGCGCCGTAGGCCAGTCCGAGTGCCACGCCACGCTTCGATTCGTTGGTTGTGCGGCCCAGCACTTCCCAGATGAAAGCGATGGCCGTGGGAATCGTCGCTCCCGTGATGCCGCTCTGCAGAATCACCGCGACGATCTTGACCTGATTGGAAACCGGAAGAATCAAAGCCACCGCTGTCAGCCCGGACGTGATCGCCGCCAGCCCGTAGCAGCTCATTAGAATTGGTTTCAGGTGGCGCACTTTGGGAAACGCCCACGCGATCAGTGCGACGAGCGTTGCCATCACGAAAAATGACGCGCCCGGCAGATTTGCCACCAGCGCGTTCGCGTCCAACTGTTTCAGCAAAGACGCCTGCGTGATGCCGACGTAAATCACCGGCGCGGCGAGGTATTGCAGGGCGACGATCGCCGCAAAGATTCTCAGGTTCTTCTCGAAATGAGACTGGGGCATGCGGAGGTCCGGAAGCGAATGGCTACAAAGGCAAATCTACCGCCTGCCCGGTTTGGGCTGACTTCAGACACGCTTCGCAAATCTGTACAGCAGCCCGACCTTCCGCTCCACCGATGGTTGGGGCCCGCTCTTCACGGACGCTGTCGATGAATCCCTGGACGACTCGAAAATGCGGCTCAAGGCGGACGGGATTGGTCGGGTCGTTGGCCCAGTCGAATTTCTCGGGAATGTAGACGTCTTCCCACGACTCGCCTTTGCCCATCCGCAGAAAATCAAAGTTCTCGAAGTCGAGTATCGCGTCCCGGCCAACCACCTCGAACCGCACTTCGCTGCTGGGGATACTCGGTGGAGGCAGCTCCGACGTGATCCACATGTGAGCCATCAGTCCGTCTTCAAACTGCAGTTGAGCCATCACGCTCTGGGCGGGAGCTTCGATATCGCTGAACGTGTTGACTTGAGCAAACACGCGGACGACTTCCCTGCCCGTCAGCCAGCGCAGAAAGTCCGTGTTGTGCGAGGCCATGCCCATAAACAGCCCGCCGCTGTTCGGGTCGTACATCCATTTCCGCTCTGCGAAAACGTCGCGGGTTAATGTGATCGGGAAAGCCGACATGGTCCGCATCATCCAGATCGGACCGATCGCTCCATCGTCGATCAGCTTCTTTGCTTTCCGAGTGATCGTCCGAAACCGTTCGGTCTTCACGACGCCGAGATTAACTCCGGCCTGATTACACACACGAATCATCTCGTCGCACTCAGCCACGGTGGGGGCCATCGGCTTTTCCACCAGGACGTGTTTTCCGGCGGCAGCGGCTTTCTCAGTCAGCTCCAGCCGGCATTGATCGGGCGTCGCGACGATGACCGCGTCGACATCCGGGCGAGCCAGCATCGCCTCGACGGATCCTTCAGCCGTCACTTCAAAATCAGCCGCGAGTTTTTCCGCGCGCGAGCCGCCCGTGACCGAAACGAGGTGGGCTCCCTCCACATGAGCCTTAAGACACTGACTATAGGTCAGTCCCATGAAGCCGCTGCCGATCATCCCGACGCCGATACTGTCCATCTTGCGTTCCCTGTCTGGAGTGACTCGTCTCGTGGAACGAACGCCATCGCCCGACAATCAGCTCCACTCAATCTTCAGCCGAGTCCAGCGGATCCCGCACCGTCCGTCCTCGACGCACCAGTGCGTTGCCAGAAACGAACCGTCCTGTAACGGGATGGCCGTTGGAAAGCCGAATGCGAAAGCGTCCAGCTCGTCGATACCCGACTGCACTTCTTCGGACCGCCGGTAAGTCGTGCGCGCATCGTACATCACCGACTCGTGATGGACGGTCCACTTGTCTTCGGTAAAAGTCACCAGGCACATTTTGATCGCCTGCTGCCCGTGCCGCTGATTGTAAAGCACCAGCAACCGGTCTTCGCCGAGCGAGACAGGCGTCATGGTCTGACCTCGGATGCCCGTCGAGCGAATTGGTCCCCACGTCGAACCTCGGTCCTCTGAAATCACAAAGCTGTCTTCAAGATCGGCATAGTCACCCAGGGTGACCGTCCAGGCGACTCCCATCACGCGGTTGTCGGGAAGCTCGACAAACTTCTGCTCGAAGTAGCCGCGCTGTTTTTCCGGATGCTCAAAAGCCACGCTGTGCGACCAGGATGTTCCGCCATCGTCGGACAGAGCGGTGAGCACGCGCAGGCCGAGTTGGTCTTTATGAAACAGTGTCGCGGCCGGTGCGAGCAGACGACCAGACCGCAACGGCAGCAGACCATGCGAAACTTCGAGCGGACCTTCGGGCATCGGAACTGACTGCGGCTCGCTCCATGTTCGCCCGTCGTCGACCGAACGACACAGCAGCGAGCCGGAATCGCGCGCTCCGAATTGCTCATCCGTGTTTGAGTCGATCCACTGTCCGTAGGCGTAGATCGTCTTGCCGTCCGGCGACAGACTCAGTTTCAGAAAGTTCGCCCGGTTACGGTCCTCATCCTTCGACAGAATCGTCCCTTCAACCTGCCAGGTTTCTCCGTTGTCAGTCGAACGAGACCAATCGGTCCCGCCCGTCACCAGCGATCCGCCGCCGACTCCGTACGAACACAGAATGTCTCCGCCTGGCAGTTGCACAGCCATGGGAAAAGCAGACTCACGATCGTCAAGCCGCCCGGTTCCCAGCACTTCGATTTTCGGCATGGCGTTCACTTCCTCCGGCTTCCACGAGCATCACCGCTCCGGCGACCAGTCGCAATTTGACGTCGAAGTGCCGAGTCGCGTCACACGCTACCAGCTTGCCGAGTGATTTAAACCGGCCGCGCGGCCGTGCTTGCGAGAACCACTGTGCGCTGGGTGGTCCTGGTTAATTGCCCGAGTAGATGCAGCGGGCAGTACACCCAAAGCGGCAGAGCCGCAACCAAAAGTAGGATGGGCACTCTTGCCCGTCCATTGCCGGTGCCGGGACGGGCAGGAGTGCCCATCCTACGATTCGCGCGCACGGCGCGCATGCCTGACGACGGAAGACTCTAAGGCCAGCACTGCCCGTTGCGTCCAACATCGTTGGCGTCCATCAGAAATCGATTTGGGCACGGGTTACGAACAAGTGCGAGTCGGCGTCCATTGGCCCCGTGTCATGCATGACATTGATGTAGTTGAATTGCAACTTGAACCGCGGATTCAGATACCAGTTGATTCCCGCGGTCAACGTTGTGAGGTCACCGCCGTCGATATTTTCATCGTTGAGATCAACCCAGGACCACCGGGCGGCCATTTCCCACGCTCCGCGGCCACCACAATCCACTGATTCTGCGAACTGTGGTCGCGTAAACACTCCGTGTTTGCGGCTGTAAGGACGCGGTTCACCGCTCAGCGAGTAGACCAGTTGAAAGTACGCTCCCTGAAACGCAAGAGACGGGCCTCCAATCTGATCGACTGCCGTATGGAAAAACTCAGCCTGGCCGTGGATACGACCGTACTGAAATCCACTTTCCACACCGAACAGATTCGCAACTTCGGTCGTAACGGCTCCCGTGTCGACGAAGGCCGGAAAAACGCTCACACCCACCTCCGCCAGAAATGCTTCGGGGCGGGCGGTAAATTGAACTGTGTCGTCTGGCGGTGCGATCAGCGAGTAGTTTGCGCCGACATGAAACAGGCGATGTTCGCTGGGGCAGTCCAGAACCAGCCATGTCGCGCGACCGGCCAGCCCCCATCCCCCGTCATCACCCAGACTGGCACCGATCGTGTTTGACTCTGTTCGGAACACTGAGGCGGCCCACGTGCCTGTGTCTTCAGAATGACTGCCAAACGCTCCAATCCCTGATTGCCGAAACGGGACAAATGCGAAAGTTGACGCTCGCTCTATAAACGACAACTCCTTGACGCTGGTCATCGCGCTCATACCGAATGGCTGTCTCCATCTTCCAATTCGGAGAGTGGCGTACTCACCGTCCAGCTGAGCAAACACGTCCGTAAACGCAACGCGAGACGTTGCGGCAAAGTCCATCTCGATCACATAGCGTGTCGAGTGCCACGCCTTCCCGTTTACTCCGATTCGTGCGCGGCGAAAGTCGCTTCCGTCCTGCAAGTCACCGACAGCAGCTTGGCTTGCCGCATCCTGATGGAAGTAGCCCGCATCGGCCTGAATCAAACCTTCAAGCGATGCAGTGGGAAACTGGGATGCGCCATTATCGGGAATCTGGTGCAACTCAGTCTGCTGCACTAACCAGTCGATTTGACTTTGCAGTGACTGAATCTGGCTGCCGACGTCATGTTCGGTCGCACCGGAATCCTCCGCGGTACAAGCCGTTCCCCAAAGGGGGATGAACAAACAGCCCACCGCAACGGCAATTCGCCCCATCCTGCATCTCCACGCGGGTTATTCGGAGTCCACCTGTCTCAGAACGAGGTCCCGACTGCACCAAATTTCATGACTGATCGACTCGCCAGAACCGGAAAATCCGGTAATTCCGTCAGAGCCGGTACGAAGTTTGTAACCCGCAAGGTTTCCCCAGCTTCTTGCGAAGGAAGGCAGCCAGGACTGGAACAACGAGGTTGATTCATCAGGCCAGTGCGTGCCCTTCCGTCCTGCGACGCGTGATACCAGCCGACAACTCCAAAGCGCTTTCGAGAGGCTCCTGCGCGGGGATCGGAGTAAGTAAGCCCGATGACCCCTATCCCAGCGAATCGATGCGGCGATCGGGGCGTATGCACTGGATGTGAAATTGTGGCTGGCGGCGGCGTGTCCGGATTCGTTGTGTCGCTTGCTGCTGGGTGGTGGCGGTTGCCGTGCAACGACGCCTCACAATCAGGTGTCAATATCCAAGGCGGCGGTCAATTCAGATTGGGCGCGAATGGAGAAGCTTCTTGTCGCTCCGTGACCCAGCCAATCTGGCCGGGCTACCGTGCGTCGATTCCTACATCACGTGCTGCCTCGCGGGCTGCACAAGATTCGGCACTACGGCTTCCTGAGCCGTCGGTCAAACATCGACCTCGATCGTCTGCGTACCGCGATCCTCGAATCGCTGCGGGAGGTCGAACCGGACCTGGAACTGGACGAGTCGTCGGTCCCGACTCTGCGCCCGACCGACGACGACGGACCACGCTGCCCGATCTGCGGAGGCAGACTGATCTTCCAGAGTTTCCACCGCATCCGCCCACCGCCGCTCACACGGCGCTGAAACTCAGCCCCGTGAATCAGTCCACTCGTTTCTGAAATCCACTGACAGCGAGCCCGCTCCCGGTCCGCGCCCACTCAATACCGTCTGCAACACGTCGACACGACACACACCGGACTGACACACAGCGTTGCAACGATCATTTCACCAACAATCCTCACATCGCGCATCAAAAAACCAGAGCACACCACCCGGGCTTCTCGAACAAAAGATTAGAACTCGGCTCGGCGGATCCTCACGAGTTTCTAATCCACTGACGTTGGACGCCTACTTCTCTGTTGGCGCTAATGCCTTAATCTGGTCTCTTGCCCGAATCCAGGTGTCAACATCGCCTTTTCCAACTTCGCGCCCGTACACGTTGTCAAGATCTTGATTTCCCGCCTCGGCTTTGATCGCCTTGAAGTTTCGTCCATGGTCCATAGACACCTTGTTGCCCTTGACGATATTGTTGCGCGACGCAATGCGCAGGCCGACGAAACGGGATGCATCATGATTTCGCGTGTCATAAATAACGTTGCTGAGGACTCTATTGCTATTGGCTATTGACGGATTTGGCGACCGCTTTCCGACACCATTGACCACATAAATCGCGTCAGCAGCTGCATCGATGATGCTGTTCCCCTCGATGAGATTATTGGTCCATCTGGGTCTACCGTGGGTAGAGATTGAGTCCGCCACAGTAAAAGTAGATAGCTGTTTTGAAGTTTTCACGATTGCGGTATCCGCCGACTCTGCGTTTGATAGACATGATCTTACTGTTCATGCCCTCGGCCACGGAGTTCGTGATGTGGTGAGTGCAGTAGCTCACCACATTGTCCAGTCGCTGCTTGATGGTGCGAGCCAGTGTCTTCATAGGAGCCAGTTTTGTGTGGATCACA
>Ga0114999_10001521_pt1 | contig 32145 bp, 29 predicted proteins | sample ArcticOcean_MG_C_3_FD_89820 | JGI IMG/M metagenome (GOLD analysis project Ga0114999, IMG submission 89820) | Marine microbial communities from western Arctic Ocean - ArcticOcean_MG_CB8_126 | ecosystem: Environmental > Aquatic > Marine > Oceanic | place: Arctic Ocean: Canada Basin | collected...
AAGAACTTATTAAATTTAAAAAATTTTATGATAAATGGAAAAATTGGAAGAAAAAAAATTATAAAAATCCTAAAATAAAAGAAAGTGTAAATTTATTACTTGGTGATGGAATAAAGAAAATTCAACCTAATGAGTATATAATGATTAATTCACAAAAGAAAAGTTTGTATGCTAAACAAAAAATTAAAAAAGGTGAGTTATTTACAAAAAATAATGTTTGTGTAAAAGGACCGGTCGCAGGCATGATGCCAAAGTATTATGAAATAATTATTAACAAAAAATCATTAAGTAACATTGAAAAAGGTTATCCAATTACTTGGAGCTCAATATGATTAACTATAGGCAAAAAGTTCCTATAGGAAGATTAGTCGAGTCTAATGAAATTGCATCTGTTATTGCCTTCTTAGCATCGCCAGCAGCATCTTATATAAATGGTGCAAATATTTATGGTTGATGGCGGTTGGAGTATTATTTAATAAAAATATAATTATATTTCTAATTTTATGAAAAAAAAAATCATTATTATTTTAAAAATAATTTTAAGGTCAAAGTTTATTTTTAAAACACCTTCACAAAATGAATTAATAGTTTTTGATAAAATGTCTATTTACGATTTGAGTCTTTCTCTTGATAAAATAAATTTTTTTACATTAGAAACTAGAATAGAAAGTATTAAACAAGTTTACTTATCTTATAAAATACTTAAAAAAATATTTAAGAATTTTTCTAAAGGTAATCTTTTTACAGTATATTTAGTTTCACTAATTGAAATAATAAAACCCAAAGTTGTTATTACTAGTATTGATAATTCATTTAAATTTTCACAAGTTGCTAAAATTCTTGAGAAAAAAACTAATTTTATTGCGATCCAAAATGCTACAAGAATTGATTATCTAGAGTGGGATTATTATTATAAAAAAAAAAAATTAAAAAAAAATTATTTAGAAAACTTATATATACCAAATTTATTATGTCACGGAGAGTATGAAAAAGAAGTATTTACAAAACTTAATATTAAAATTAAAAATTTTTACCCCATTGGAAATTTAAGGTTAGCCAATGCTATTTTTAATATTAAAAAAGACAAGAGTATTTTAAATGAAAAAATTAGCTATGATATATGTTTAATAGCTGAATACACCGTCCCCAGAACACATAGAGTTCTAAAGGAATCAATCTTGCATTCTATCGTAATGCAAAATTCTGACGTAGAACCAGGTTATTATAATGTTGCAAAATATACTATTAAATTTTGTAAAAAACATAACTTGAAATTAGCCATACCCCTTAAAAGAGATGTAAAAAATAATCATGAAATGCACAAAGTTGAAATTGATTTTTTTAAAAAAAATCTAAGTAAAGATGATTACGATTATGCAGAAAAGTGTTTCATAGAAAAAAAAGAAAAAAAGTTTACAAGCTTTAGAACTATAATGGATAGCAAGGTAGCAATTGGTGTAACAACAAGTTTATTAAGAGATAAAATAGCCTTGGGAGGTAAAATACTAGCATGCAATTTAACAAAATTAGAGTTAAACGATTTTCCCATTAGTGGAATTTGTAAGTTAAAAGATTTTTCTTATGAAGAATTTGAAAAAAGACTACTAGAAATTTATTCAATCTCAAAAGAAAGTTATTTTTCAAAAATTGACAAAGACCGAAATTACGTTGGAAAATATGATGAAAACTATTCATCAATAGATTTGGTAAGAGAAAAATTGTCTCACTTTGGAGTAAGTAAAAATTATTAATTAAAGACTATAATTTAATAAAGTTTTTAATGGTACTATTTTTAACAAATGAATAATAAACTTTTATATTTTTTTAATAATAAGCAAAAAAAAACTTTAACATTAATTTTTGTTTTTATGTTAGTTGGCACTATCGTGGAAATGTTAGGATTAGGTTTTATTTTTTCAATTGTCGGCGCTCTGAGTCCAGAGACAGCAAAAAATAATTTATTAATTAACAAATTAAGTGTTTTTTTAGAACTAGGTACAACAGAAGTTTTTTTATACCTCTTAGTTGCTTTTTTACTTTTTTATATAATAAAAACTATTTTTTTAACTTATTACAATTGGTATGAAACTAATTTTCTATACATGTATAAAGAGTATTTATCTAGCCAGTTATTCAAAGACTATTTAGATCAAGATTTCAGTTATTTTTCCAACAGAAACAGCGCAGAATTTATTAGAAATTTGATTGCAGAAGCTACTCATTTCATGGGTTATTTGTATAGTGTAATTAAAATATTACTCGAAACAATAATTCTAGCAGGTATTTTATTCTTTCTTGCGTATATAAATTTAAACTTCACAATTGTCATATTAGTAATTTTTTTATCTTTTTCATCTCTATATTTTTTTTTATTAAAAGAAAGATTAAATACCTGGGGCAAGCAACGACAAATAAATATGAAAAAATTAATCCAGTTCATGCGGGAAGGATTTGATGGAATAAAAATAATTAAGCTCTTAGGAAGAGAAAATTTTTTTTTCAGTAAATTTAAAAAACACAACGAAAACTTATCAAGCATAGCTGCTAAAACTATATTTTTTCAGGGTATGCCAAAGCTATTATTTGAACTTATAGGAATATTTTTAATAACCTTATCACTTTTAATTTTTAATTATTATGAAAAAACCACAATTGAGATTGCTCAAATGCTAAGTGTATATATTGCTGCAAGTTTTAGAATCCTGCCTTCGATAAATAAAATAGTTCAAAGTTTACAAATGATGAAATTGAATTATCCATCAATGGATACTCTCTATAATGAAATGAAAAGTTTTAAAAAAAAACCTACATTTATTCATGAAGATTTTCTATTTAAACAAAACATTTTAGTTGATATTAAAAAATTTATACATCCTAATTCAAAGAATTTTGAAATATTAGATATAAAGTTAAACATATCAAAAGGACAAAAAATTGGAATTATCGGACCTAGTGGTTCTGGAAAAAGTACAATAATTGAAATTATAACTGGAATTTTAAAACCAAGAAAAGGAAGCATCCAAGTTGATGGAAAACCCATTGAGTCAAATATAAGAGGGTGGCAAAAATTAATAGGTTTTGTTCCTCAAAAAATATTCATATTAGATGAAAGTTTACGAAATAATATACTATTTGGATTAGATAAAGAAAAATACACAGATCAAAAAATAATAAAAATATTAAAAAAATTAAGTTTAGAAAAATTACTAAACAGACTACCTAATGGGTTAGATCAAAACTTAGGTGAGGACGGATTAAATATATCAGGGGGAGAAATTCAAAGAATTGGTTTGTGCAGAGCTTTGATTTACGATCCTGAAATTTTATTCTTGGATGAGGCAACAAGTTCTCTTGATGTTGATACAGAATCTCAAATTCTTGATGAACTTAAAATATTTGAAGAAAAAACTATAATTTCAATCGCACATAGGATAAATACATTAAAGAACTGCGAGAAGATTTACAGTTTTGATAATGGAAAAATAGTAGATGAAGGAAGTTTTGATAAGTTTAAAATAAAAAATTAATCTAAAAGTATAATTATGGAATTTTTAAAAAATAAAACATTAATGATAACTGGCGGAACAGGTTCTTTTGGGCAACAGTGTATTAAATTATTGTTAAAGTATAATCTCAAAAAAATAATCATATATTCTAGAGATGAACTCAAACAATTTGAAATGGCAAATAAATTTAACAGCACAAAATTAAGATTTTTTCTAGGAGATGTTAGGGATAGAGATAGATTGGAATTAGCAACAAAAGAAGTGGATATAATAATTCACGCGGCAGCACTTAAACAAGTTCCTGCTGCAGAATATAATCCAATGGAGTCTATAAAAACAAATATTTATGGAGCCGAAAATGTAATTAATGCATGCATTAAAAGTAACGTAAAAAAGGTAATAGCCTTATCAACAGACAAGGCTGCCAATCCAGTCAATTTATATGGTGCCACAAAACTGTGTTCAGATAAACTTTTTGTTAATGCAAATTCTTTAACAGGGTCAGGAGATACAAAATTTGCAGTTGTTAGGTATGGAAATGTAGTGGGATCAAGAGGCTCTGTATTACCTTATTTTCAATCTCTAATTCAAAAAAATGTCAAATCTCTTCCAATAACTGATGAAAGAATGACAAGATTTTGGATAACATTAGATCGTGGTGTTGAGTTCGTTTTAAATTCACTTAATATTATGAAAGGTGGTGAACTTTTTATTCCCAAAACGCCTTCGATTAATATTGTAAATTTAGTAAAAGCTCTAGATAAAAAAATAAAATATCACATTGTAGGTATAAGACCTGGAGAAAAACTTCATGAAGTCTTGTGCCCAGAAGATTCAGCTAGAGATACTATAGAATTTAAAGATTATTATTTAATTAGACCATTAAGTGATTTTACAAAAGAAATAAATAATAATTACAAAATAAACAAGAAAAATGAAAAAGGAAAGTTTGTCAAAAGTGATTTTGTTTATAGTTCTAACACAAACTCTCATTTTTTAAATATAGATGAGTTAAAAAAACTCATTTAACTATCTTAAAAAAATATTAAAAATTATGTGTGGAATTTCAGGTATTCTTAGCCTTGATGGCAAACCAATAAAAAATCTTAAAGATAGAATAAAATTGATGACAAAATTGTTGCATCACAGAGGTCCAGACCAAGAAGGCGTTTATATTTCACAAAAAAAAAATTTTGCATTAAGTAACAACAGACTTTCTATAGTTTCACCAAAAGAAATTATTAATTTACCTTTCTCAAAAAACAAAAATGAGTTTTTAAGTTTTAATGGTGAAATTTATAATTATAAATATTTAAGAAATGAATTAAGTAAAAAAGGTGTAAAGTTTACTACAGCAACAGACACTGAGGTTCTTTATGAATTTTTAAGAAATTACAATTTAAATGATTTTCAAAAAATTAATGGTATGTGGTCATTCGCTTTTTACAATGAAAAAAAGAATGAATTATTATTAAGTAGGGATTTATTAGGAGAAAGACACTTATTTTATACTATAGAAAATAATGAATTGATTTTTAGCTCAGAAGTGAAACCTATTCTTTGTGTGTCACAAAGTTCTAATGAAATGGATTTTGATTCAATTATTACAAGCTGGAAATTTTCTTCATGCAGTCCTGGCAAGACATTAATAAAAAATGTATTGAGGTTAAAACCAGGAGAAAATTTATATTTTTCTAATGGGAGAGTTACATTTAATAATTTTCAAAAACTTCATCCCGAAAAATGGTTTAATTATTTTAAATCATCACCCTCTATAGATTCTGTCAATAAAAATTTTGAGGAAATTTTTAGTAAAGAAATTGGCTTACGTATACCTAAAGATGTTTCGTATTTTACTGCACTAAGTGGAGGTATTGATAGTTCAGTTTTAAGCTATTTTATTTCAAAGCTAAAAACAAAAGCACAAACAATTTTTGGAATAAGTCATAATGAACAAGAAAATAAACAAGGAAAATTTACTTCAGAGCTAGATGCTAGTTATTATGTTGCTAAAAAATTAAATTTAAATCACTCTCATATATATTTAAATTCAAAAGATTCAATCAAAGATCTTAAACTTGCTGCCGCAAATGGTTTTGATGGTTGTATAGATGCAGGCGTTGCAAATTTTTCAGGCTTATCAAAACATTTAAATAAAATGAATTCAAAAGTAATGTTATTTTCTGAGGGACCGGATGAGTTTTTGGGTGGATATTTAGCTGATATTGATGCCAATAAAATTGACACAATAATTGGACCGGGCAAACCATTTGAATTTCTAAAATATTTATCTAAAACTAATATAGGTAAAAAAATACTTATTTTTTTTTTAAATATTAAAAAAAATAAGGAGTTCGAGTTTAGTCACAACCCATTTTATACAAGAGTAAACCATTTAGTTTCACCAAATACTTTTTTAAATAAAATAATTCAAAACTACGATACTAAAAAACTTCATAACTATGGTTTAATTGACTCAATGTATAATGAAGTTATTAAAGACATGGATTATACTCAAATTAGAGCTTTAAATTACGCATCAAAAACTCTTCCTGATATGTTTAATTTAAGAATCGATAAAGCTTTTATGCAATATTCGGTTGAGGTGAGATTGCCTTACCAATCTATTGCGTTAGCCGAGTTTTTTATAGCTATGCCAAGCAAATACAGATTTAATAATGGACAGGGTAAACATTTTTTAAGAAGTTATGTTAATGAAAAAATTGATAGACTAATTTCTAGTAGACCTAAAAAAGGAATGGGACATTATCTTTTTAGTAATAAGCATATTAATGAGGCACTTAATTTTGAAAAAGTAATAAAAGAAACTAATTTTTTTGATCACTATCCTTTTAAAAAAAATATAAAAGAAATACTTCTTGACAAAAAAACTCACGCTGGAAACAAATGGATAGCATACTCTTTAATTAAAACTTTTGAAAATCTGAATGAAATTAATAAGAAGGTACATTAATGAAAAAATTAAAATATAGTTCTCAAACTATAAGTAAAAAAGATATAGATAGTGTAAATAAGGTTTTAAGATCTGAATTTTTAACGCAAGGTCCCAAAACACCCGCCTTTGAAAATAAAATAAAAGCTTTGGTAAAGTGTAAATATGCATTAGCAACTAATAGTGCTAGTTCAGCTCTTTTATTAGCTTGCAAATCATTATCGTTAAAAAAAGGAGATTTATTTTGGACTACACCCAACTCTTTTGTTGCTACCGCTAACTGTGGAATACTAAGTGGATTGAAAATTGATTTTGTAGATATTGATCCTAACACATGGAATATATCAATTAAAAAGCTTGAAAATAAATTAAAAATAGCTAAAAAGAAAAAAAAACTTCCAAAACTAATTATTGTTGTGCATTTAGGTGGCTTAGCAGTAGATCCAATTAAGCTAAAATATTTATCAAAAATATATAAATTTAAAATTATTGAAGATGCGTCGCACTCACTTGGAGGAAAGTATCACTCAAAAAGAATTGGTTGCTCAAAGTGGTCGGATATAACTATTTTTAGTTTTCATCCAGTTAAAATTATCACCACTGGTGAAGGCGGGTGCTGTACAACAAATAATAAAAAATATTATCAAAAACTAAAAGCTTTAAGAAATAATGGAATTATTAAAGACAAAAAATACTTTAAAAATAAAAATCTTGGCCCATGGTATTACGAACAGCATTCTATAGGCTATAATTTTAGGTTAAATGACATTCAATCATCATTAGGTCTTAGTCAACTTAATAATTTAAATATTTTTTTAAAAAAGAGAAATAATATTGCAAAAATTTATCACAATCATTTAAAAGAATTGCCCATATCGTTTCAAAAAGTAGAAAAAGCTTTTTACTCAACTTACCATCTTTTTATAATTAAATTAGATGATAAATACAAACATTTGCATAAAAAATTTTTTAATTATTTAAGAAGTAAAAATATATTTGTTAATTTGCATTATTTGCCAATACATTTACATCCTTTTTATAAAAAACTTGGTTTCAAAAAAAAGCAATTCCCAGAAGCAGAATCCTATAGCGAATCATCTATTTCAATACCTATATATCCAAATCTAAAAAAAAAAGATCAAATTGGTGTAATTAATCTTATAAAATCATTTTTAAAAAAATATGCAAAATAATTTTTTCAAAGTTGGAAAAAAATACATAGGTGATGGTAAAAAAGTTTTTATTATTGCCGAGATAGGGATAAATCACGGTGGTTCTTTTAATCGTTGTTTACAGATGATAAAAGCCGCAGCTAAAGCTGGAGCTGACGCTGTTAAAATTCAAACTAGTGATGTGAATGAAAGTTATATGAAGAATACAGATTCTTATAAAGAGTTTAAAAATAAAAATTTTACTGATAAGGAATTATTACAATTAAAAAGATTTACTGAAAAATTAGGAATCATATTCTTCTCTACACCCGGTGATATAAAAAGTTTAATGAGATTAATAAAAATTAAAGTAAAAGCAGTTAAAATTTCTTCTGGTCTAGCTACGAACTTCCCCTTGATAGGTGAGAGTATAAAAAGAAAAATACCGACTATTATATCAACTGGTTTTTCTACAAAAAAAGATCTTTATGATTTAAAAAAATTTATTAAAAAATTTAAAAATAATAAAATTGCTATACTTAAATGCACTTCTCAATACCCCGCCAATCCAATAGATTTAAATTTAAATGCAATAAAATTTATTAAAAGGATATTTAATTTGCCAGTAGGATATTCAGATCATACAGTTGATGACACTGCATCAATAGTTGCAGTTGCGAAGGGAGCTAAAATAATTGAAAAACATTTTACTTTAAATCAAAATCAAAAAGGAGCTGATCACAAAATATCTTTAGAACCAAAAGAGTTTAATATTATGGTTAAAAAAATAAGAACTACTGAAAAAATGTTAGGTAGCAAAACTATTAATTTGAATAAAGAAATTAAAAAAAAAAGAAATATGTATCTAAGATTCTTAACGGTCAAAAAAGAAATTAAAAAGGGTGATATTTTTACTATAGAAAATATAGGTTTTTTTAGACATAATAAAAAAAAAGAGGGGTTAGAACCAAAGTACTTTTTTAAAATAAAAAATAAAAGATCTAAAAAAAATATAATAGAGGGCAAAATTCTTAACAAGAAGCATTTAGATTAAATTTTAATGGCTTTTAACATTTTAATAACTAGCTCAGGAGGAATAAGATCAAGCAATTTGATGTACCAAATAAAGAAAAATTCAATTCATCAACCCATTAAAATTCATTCAACTGATATAAATCAAAATATTAAAAACAGACACCTAGTAGACACTTTTTCTAAAGTTCCATCAGCTAAACAAATAAATTATATTAAAAAAATAATTAAAATAATTAAAAAAAATTCAGTCAAATTGATTATTCCAGGATCGGACGAAGAAGCTGTTATTTTATCCAAAGCTAAAAAAAAATTAAATAAATGTGGAACAGATTTAGCATGTGTAGATTATAAATATCTCAAGTTTTTTAAAAATAAGATAAAGACGTACGAAACGTTAGATAAGGTAAAAATTAGAAAGTCAATTTGGAAAAAAGTTTTAAATACAAAACAGTTAAATCTTGCTGTAGACAAATTAACAAAAAATAAAAAAGAAGTTGTTATTAAACCTGCTTTTTCTAGAGGAGGAAGAAATGTCACAATTATAAGAAATAGTTTAAAAAAAAAAATTATTTCAAAAAACTTTAATAGAGAAAGACATATGTCAAAAAATTTTTTTTTTATTAAAGAATATAAAAAGTATTTAAAAAAGTTTCCTTTAATTGTAATGGAAAGATTGTTTGATCCATCTTATGATTTAGACTTGCTAGCTTGGAATGGTAGATTAATAAAATATGTATTAAGAAGAAGAATTGGTTCACAAGGAATAAATGGAAATGTTATCGAGAAAAATAGAAAAATTTTTAAAACTTATGCAGAAAAAATTGCAAAAACTTTCAATCTTTCATGGTTATATGATTGTGATATTATGTTAGATAAAGACTCCAAACCTGTCTTAATGGAACTAAATCCAAGAATTAGTGGCAGCTTATATGCTAGCTTAGCAGCTGGCATCCCTCTTATAGATGATTTGATATTACTATCTAAAAATAAATTAAATAAAATAAAAAAGGTAAATATAAAAAAAAAAATTATAGTTAAGCCAAAAAAAAACTTCAAGATATAAGAATGACTTAATTATTAGATTATTAATATCTTATGAAAAAAGTAACAATTATTGATTATAAGTGTGGAAATATTTTAAACTTAGTAAGAGCTATAAAATTTCTCGGTAACGAAGTAGAAATTACTAATGATAAAAAAAAAATATTAAATTCTTCGCATGTAATTTTACCTGGTGTAGGAGCGTTTGGTAACGCAATGAAGAAACTAGAAAATTATAATTTAAGCAGGGTTATATTAGATTATGCCAAATTAAATAAACCTTTACTAGGAATATGCCTTGGAATGCAAATTTTGCTTACAGAAGGTAACGAATTTGGCAAGCACAAGGGGCTAGGTTTAATCGAAGGAAAAGTTATTAAAATTTTAAATAATCAAAATAAAGAAATAAAAATTCCACATATGGGATGGAACGAACTACACCCAAACAATAATGAAAAAGAGTGGAAAAATAAATTGTTAGACAACTCTTCGTTAGGAAAAAGTTTTTATTTTGCACACTCATATATTTGTTCAATAAAAGAAACAAATTGTATTATTGCAGTTAGTGATTATGCGGGAATTTCAATTCCTGCAGTAATATCAAAAAATAATATTTTTGGCTGTCAGTTTCATCCAGAAAAAAGTTCTGATGTAGGTTTGTCATTTTTAAAGAATTTTTGTGATATATAAAAGGTAATAAAATTTCAAAATGAAAAAAAATATAAAAATAATTTGTACACTTGGCCCCAAATCTCTTAATAAAAAGTTTCTTAGTTTCTCAAAAGGAAAAATTAGCTTATTGAGATTAAACATGTCACACTTAAGTTTACAAAAATTAGAAAATTCAATAAAGTTTATAAAAAAATATACAAACATACCTATTTGCATTGATACAGAAGGAGCTCAAATAAGAACAAAAGTAAAAAAAGAAAAATTTTATAAAATTGGAAAAAGAGTTATAATTAACGATGCAAAAAAGAATATAAATTTATATCCAAAAATTATTTATCAACAAATTAAAGCAAAAGATATTTTAAATATTGGGTTTAGTAATTTAAAACTAAAAGTTATAAAAAAACAAAATAACATTACATGTAAAGTTATATCTCAAGGAATGCTTGAAAATAATAAAGGCGTTCACATTGAAAACAAAAAAGTAATATTAAACTATTTGACCGAAAAAGATTTTGAAGCCATTAAGATTGGAAAAAAATATAAAATAAATAATTATGCCTTATCATTCACTAATTCAGTAAGTGATATTGATAAATTTAATCATTTATTAAAAGGAAAAAATAAAATTTTTAAAATAGAAACATTAAGAGCAATACAAAACTTCAAAGAGATTTTAAAAAATGGTAATAATTTTTTGATTGATCGTGGTGATTTATCCAAAGATGTTAAAGTTGAAAATATTCCAATAGTTCAAAGAAATTTATTTAAATTAAAAAAAAAATATAAAAATAAAAAAATTTTTGTAGCAACAAATTTACTTGAAAGCATGTTAAAAAATAACTATCCAACTCGAGGAGAAGCTAATGATATATTTAATTCATTAGAAATGGGAGCTGGAGGTTTAGTATTAGCCGCAGAAACTGCGATAGGCAAATACCCAGAAGAAGCAGTTATTTTTTTGCAACAAATGATAGGAACATTTAAAAAAAGTAAATATTAAAATAAAGAATAAATTTAATGAAAATTTTACTTTTAGTTGCAGGTGGGAGAGGGGGGTCTGATTTTTTTCAAGGCTTATTAGACAGCCATTCTCAAATACATCAGTTTCCAGGTCTATTTAATAATGAAAAAATTTTTCAGATCCTGAGTTTAAAAAATCCTCATGATATAACGGCGGAATTCATTAACACATATCCTAATTTTTTTGATTCAAAATTAAGCAATCAACTAAGCAACAGAGAAAGACATGATAATTTAGGACCCAAAAAAAATCAGTCTTATAAATTATCAAAATATGAATTTACAGAAAATTTTGTTAAAATTTGTAATAAAAAAAAATCTTTAACAAAAATTGAAATATTAAAAAATCTTCATATTGCCTACGATTTAGCAAAAGAGGAAAAAAAAGGGAAAAAAAAAATAATTTTTATTCATACTCATATTGTTAATTTTACGAAAAGATTTGTAAAATTTATTGACTATCAGGATGTTGTAATTATTCATGCAATGAGAAATCCACTGTCAGCAATAAATTCACCAGTAAAAAATTGGTTAAAATTTGAGAATGGAAAGTCTTTTTTTCCAAGCAGTTTATATTTTCAATTAGATCTTGTTTTTAATGGAATAAATGAACTTAAAAAAATTAAAAAAAAACTTTTTATAGTTCAGCTTGAAAAATTACATTGGGAGCATAAAAAAGTGATGAATGATTTTTGTAAAATTTTTAATATAAAGTATGAAAAATGCTTGGAAAGAACTACTTATTTTGGTCTGCAATGGTGGGGTGATCAAGTTAGTAATAAATGGATTGGTGGAGTAAATAAAAATTTTAAAATTAATGTAGATAAAAATTTATTTTTCCCAAGGGACATAAAATTTTTTGAAAGTTTAGCTGGAAATATAATAAAATTTTACAAATATTATTTTTTATTTAACAATAAAAAAATTTATTTTTTCAATATTCTTCCAATGAAATGTGAAATACTTGTTTGGAAAAACAGTTTTAAGCACAGAAAAATTAAACAAATAGCCAGCATTCCATTTTTTTATTTAAAAAGAATTTTACTAATAAATAAATTTGTTATAAATAATAAATATTTACCTTATTCAATTGGATCAAACAAAAAATGACAATAAAAAAACCAATTAAATATTCATTAGCCCCTCAAACAAAATTTTATGATTCCATGGGTTCGAATTGGAAGCCTTTTCTTATGTTTAATCATTTTCCAAACATTAGATCAAAATACTGCAACACTGATAAAGATGGTTTAAGATTTAATAATTTTAATAATGCTTCAAATATATCTAATTCAATTTTTAATGAAGAAAAAAGTGAAAGTAAAAAAACAGCTATACTCCTCGGTGGATCATATGCCTTCAGTGAAGGATCAACTAGTGATGCAAATACAATCTCTAGTTATTTAACAAAAAAAACTAATTACAATTTCTTGAATTTAGCTGGAAGAGGTTTTAGTGGCTATCAAGAAATAATTATTTTTATGTCAAATCTAAATAAAATTAAAAATATAAAAAAAATTGTAATCTTATCAGGCCTAAATGATCTTTTATTAAGCAGATATATTAAAAATTACGATGAAACTTATGGACCTATTTTTGGGAACAATATATTTACAGAAAAAATGAAAGAAACCACTGGTTGGAAAAATAAAGTATTTAAATTCGTGTTTGGAAAATTTTTTAATCCAGAAAAAGATTGGAGTAAAATTAATTCATTAAATTGGAAAAAAGAAATTTTTTCAAAGAAAATTGAAAAAAAAAATGCTTTGAGTGTTGATTCAAAGCTTGAAAATACGTTTGAGAGAAATTTTATGATATGGTCAACAATTGCAAAAGGAATGAATTTAAATATTGATTATGTTTTACAACCATCATCAATATGGCAAGAAAAAATTTTATCAAGCGAAGAGGAAAAAATATTCAATGAATCTGATAAAATGCCTGATATACAAAAAATTTATGAATCTATTAATTTAGATAAATATGTTTATTTAAAAGAAAAATTACAAAATATAACAAAAAAATACGATATTAATTTTATTGATAGCAATGAGATTTTAAAAAAAAAATGTTTTAAGGATTGGATGTATGTTGATAAAGTACATATGAACGATACTGGATATGAAAGAGTGGCTAATGAATTAATTACCAATTTATCATTAACTGATAAATGATTAAAGAAATGAAAAAATAGGAATGAAATATATTTTAGTTGGAATATTGTTTTTAATAATAATAGCTCTTTTTATTTGGTATAGAAATAAAAAAAAGAAAAAATCTTCATCAGATGACATTTACCCTTTGTGGTAATTTTTTAAATTAACACAACTACAAAAAAATTAATTAGAAATAAAAAATAATGAAAAAATCGAAAAAAATACCAGTATTTGATTTTAAATTAGGTAAAAAAGAAAAAGAGTTTGTTAATGATTGCCTTGAAAAATCTTCTATAAGCCAAGGTTTTTACATTAGTGAATTCGAAAAAAATTTTAGCAAGTTTGTAGATTGCAAATATGGAATCACTACAACAAGTGGTACAACCGCATTGCACTTAGCATGTAGAACATTAGGAATTAAAAAAGATGACCAAGTTTTAGTTTCATCAAGCACAAATATGGCTTGTGCTTTTTCCGTTGATTATTGTGGAGCAATTCCAATTCCAATTGATATTGATAAGGAAACTTGGCAAATGGATGTAAATAAAATAGAAGAAAAAATTAATAAAAAAACTAAGGCCATCATGGTTGTGCATCTTTTTGGACATCCAGTTGATATGGACCCTGTTTTAAAAATTTCAAAAAAATATAATTTAAAAATAATTGAAGATTGCGCTGAAGCACATGGAGTTGAATACAAAGGAAAAAAAGTTGGATCTATTGGAGATATAGGAACCTTTAGTTTTTATGCAAATAAAACATTTACTTGTGGAGAAGGAGGAATGGTTGTTACAAATTCAAAAGAGTTTGCAGAAAAAGCAAAAAGTTTAAAAAATTTAGCATATGGAAAAATAAATAGGTTTCTACATGATGATATAGGTTTTAATTATAGACTGCCTAATATTAGTGCAGCTATTGGACTGGCTCAATTTTTACAAAGAGAAAAAATATTTTCAGAAAAAAAAAGAATTTATGAAAGATACAAAAAAAATCTTAAAAATTTAAAAGGTTTAAAAATTCCACTAATTAAAGAATGGACAACAAAATATATAATGTGGGTTTTTAATGTTTATCTAGATAACAATTTTCCAATTACAAGAGATGAATTGGTAAAAAAAATGCATGATGAAAATATTGAAACAAGAAATGCTTTTGTTCCAATTAATAAACAAGAAATTTTAATTAAAAAATATGGACTATTTAATGAAAATGATTGTCCAAATGCCAACTATATAATGGAGAATGGATTTTATTTGCCTTCAGGTAATACTATTACAAATGAAGAAATTGATTTTGTTAGCGATCAGATAAAAAAAATTTCCAATTCATGACTGAAAAAATAGCAATTTTTGTAGATACAAAAGAAGACTCGGGCGGGGCTTATCAAGAATCTCTTTCTTTAATTAATAATATAAAAAAATATAATAAAAATGAATTAGATATAGTAATTGTTGCCACATCCAAAAATCTTATAAACAACTTTAGGAAAGAAAATTTTGAAGCATATTATTTTTCCATGCATGCTATTGATAGATATATTGGATTTTTAAGAAATTATGGGAGTTTTGTTAGAAGATTTAAAAAATATTTTTTTTTTAAAAATAAATTAGAAGAGTTCTTAAAAAACAAAAATATTGACTTAGTTTATTTTACAGGACCTACGGCGTATTCTTTATACCTAGAGGATACAGATTTTATAATAACAATTCCCGATGTTTCACACAGGGAAGAAATAGAATTTCCTGAATGGGCAAAATCTGATTTTCAGAGGAAAGATGAAATACTAAGTAAATCGAGTATTAAGGCCGTAGCAGTTATAACTAATGCGGAAATTATTAAAGATAGAATTTCTTTTTTTTATTCAGTTTTAAAAGAAAGGATACATGTAATTAATCAACAACCCTCTCCAAGTATTTCAAAATTTATTAAAATAGAAAAACCACTATTAGAAAAATTTAATAAATTATACCCATTGCCTAAAAAGTATATTTTTTACCCAGCGATGTATTTACCTCATAAAAATCATAAATATGTAATTGATGTTATAAAAATATTAAAACTTGAATATAAAATAAATTTAAATGCAGTTTTTTGTGGCAGCGACAAAGGTTACTTAAAAAAAATAAAAAATTATGTAAAAGAACAGCAACTAACTGAAAATATTTTTTTTTTAGATTTTGTACCTAATGAATATTTGCCATATCTTTACTTAAAATCATTAGCTTTAGTAATGCCCACGTATAGCGGCCCAACAAACATCCCACCATGGGAAGCTTTTAAAATGGAAATACCAGTTTTATATTCTGACATTCATAATATTAAAAATGTTTACAAAGATGCAGTTTATTATATTGACCCATCAGATCCAAACACTATGGCTAAAGGCATAAATGACATTATAGAAAATAAAAATTTAAAAAATAAATTGGTAGATAATGGGAAAAAACTTTTAAGTAGTATAAATGTTAATGAAGATTTTAGAAATTTTTTTGGAATAATTAATAAAAGAAAAAAAATAAAATCAACTTGGGAATTTAAAAATTAAATAATATATTTAAATAAATTTTTTAGATCATAAAATTTATAAAACTAAATGAAAAATAAAATAATATTAGGATCAGCAAATTTTGATCAGACTTATGGTATTAGTAAAAATTTTATAGATAAAATTGAGATTAAAAAATTACTTGATCTTGCATCTAGAAATAAAATAAAAGTAATTGATACATCACCTACTTATGGAAAATCTGAAAAAATAATTGGCACACTAAATAAAAATAGATTTAAAGTAATATCAAAAATTTCAATAAAAATAAAAAATAGAAAAAAAAATATTAATAGTTGGGTAAAAAAAAGTGTAAAAGACTCATTGCATAATTTAAAAATTAAAAACCTAGAGTGTTTATTGTTGCAAAATGCCAACTCCTTATTAGGCAAGGATGGAGATAGAATTTATAAAAGTTTAAAAAATGTTAAAAAAATAGGTTTAACCAACAAAATTGGAATATCAATTTATGATTTTGATATACTGGATAAAATATTAAAAAAATTTAAATTTGATTTAGTGCAAGCTCCATTTAATATTGTTGATCAAAGATTATTTAAAACAGGATGGTTAAATATATTAAAAAAGAAAAAAATTGAAGTTCATGCACGCTCAACTTTTTTGCAAGGCATCTTGCTTTTAAAATATAATCAAATTCCCAAAAAACTTAAAAAATTCAACAAAAGCTGGAAAATTTGGGAAAATTGGTTAAAAAAAAATAAATTAAATTCTTTGCAAGCCTGTTTGTCGTTTGTTTTCAATCAACATGCATTAGATGGTGTTGTTATAGCTCATAATAGCAAAAAAGATTTAAAAAAAAATTTAGAAATTATAAGGAAGAATAAATCAGTTTTTACTATTTCTGATTTGAAAATTAAACAGAGTAAGTTTATAGATCCACGAAAATGGTAGTTTAAATTAAGTCTATTTATGAAAAAAAATTTTTTGGTCACAACGGGGATAATTAACACGTGGGAATTTAATGAAAATAATTTTTGTTTAGGTAAATGGTGTGAATTTTATGAATTTAATAACTTTGATAAGAAAAATTTTAAGAAAAAAAGTATAGATCAGATCAGCATTATAAGAAACACTAATTACCATTGGAAAAGTAACGAAAAAAAATTTAGAGATTATAAGTACCTTAGCGAACAGTTAGAAAATTTATTGGACATAATATCAGAAAATCTATCAATAATTCATAACGTAAAAGAAAATAAAGAATACTGGAGAATTATAGTTTCAAATTGGTTGAGTCAGTATTTAACAACTATGTTTGATAGATGGGGATTAATAAGAACTTTTTTTGTAAAAAATGAAGGTATTAAATTTTATTCAAATTATATTTTATTAAAAGATTTTAATCAAACACCTAACAGTCATTATGATTTTATTATAAGTACTCAAAATGATAAATGGAATCATTTAATTTTTCTAAGAATATTAAATTTTTTAAATATACCCAATCTTTTATTAATAGGAAAAAAAGATTTATACGAAGAAAGTAAAAAAAAAAATATTATAAAAACAAAAAAGGAGATAACAGCATTTCATATATTAAAATTAATTGATAGATTAATTTCAAAAATTTCGTTTAGATTTAATAAAATTATTTTTGATAGTTTTTATTTTCCTACAAAAGAATTTTTAAAAATGTCTTTAAAATTGAAGTTAATCCCATCAAAATATGAAAAACTTTTTAAATTTGATTTTAAAAACAATACCCTAGAAGAAGATAATAAAAGAATTGAATTTAAAAATTTACTCACAAAAAACAATACCCAAGATAAATTTATTAAGTTTGTTTTGTCAAATTTGCATAAGGATATACCTAAATCATATATAGAGAATTTTGTTAATATTAAAAAAAAAATTTACCCTTTTGCTAAAAATAAAAAAATTATTATTTCTATGCATTCAATATTTGTTAATGATAATTTTAAAACATATATTGCCGAAACCAAAAAAGTTGGCTCTAAATATATCTACTCAGATCATGGAGGAGGATTAACAGATATGCATGCTTCTTCCCGATCACAAAAAGATGAAGGTGATAATTTATATCCTTTCTTTAATTTTTTTAAAAAAGTACCAGATAAAATAATTAGATGGGATAATATAGTGCAAAATCGAAATAACTTTATTAATCTGAGTCCAACATTACCTATTATAAAATTTAAAAATAAAAAAAGAAAGGGAACTAATTGTAGTATTATTTTCTTTGAATCTTTAAAATATAAATTGAAATTTGGTCATGGCGCTGGTTTAGAAAAAGATATTGAAATATTTGATAAACTTATCCAGTTTACTAATAATCTTGACTCAGAGATAAAGAAAAAAGTTAAGTTTAGAGTAAAGGATACTTTTATAAAAAATGAAGGATATAATTTTGAAAACAGATTTTCAAAAATTTTTGGAAAAAATTCAGTAGACAAAATTTCATTTAAAAACTCTTTTGAAAAAGTTATTTTAAATTCTAAACTTATTATAATGACCTATCCACAAACAGCATTTTCAGAAGCTATGTATTGCAATGTTCCTACTATACTAATTACTGAAAAACATTTTTGGAGATTTTCTACAATAGCTTCAGATACTTTTGATGAGTTTAAAAATAGCAAAATAGCTTTTGAAAACTTTAACGAAGCTAAAGTGCATATTAATGAAAATTGGAATAATTTAAATTTATGGTGGGAGTCCGCAGATGTTCAAGCTGCTAGAAAAAAATTTTTAACGCATTTTTTTAATGTAAAAAAAGATTGGGACAAAGAGTGGTTCGACTATATTTATTATTTTTCATCATCTTTCAAATGATATATGTAATATCTATTATTAAAGATTAATTAATAAAATGAAAAAATTTAAAATTTTAAATCAATTTAAAGGAAAAAAAGTTTTGATTACTGGACATACCGGCTTCAAAGGTTCATGGCTTACGGCCTGGCTTAAGTATTTGGGAGCCGATGTAATGGGAATTTCATTAGAGCCTAATACAAAGCCATCTCATTTTGATGTTTCTAAAATAGGAAAGAATATCAAAAGTATTAAGTTAGACATAAGAAATAGAAAAAAAGTGGAAAAAAAAATAGTTTCCTTCCAACCTGACTTTATTTTTCATTTAGCTGCTCAAGCTTTAGTGGGGTTGTCTTATAAAAACGCTCCATTGACTTGGGAAAGTAATGTTTTTGGAACTTTAAATATTTTAGAGAGTCTAAAAAAATTAAAAAAAAAATGTAATGTTGTGATTATTACAAGTGATAAATGTTATTTGAATAGGGAAACACACACAGGATACAAGGAAACAGATATTTTAGGAGGTAAAGACCCTTATAGTGCTTCAAAAGCATCAGCAGAGATATTAATTCATTCTTATATAAAATCTTTTTTTAGCAAACAGGAAAAAATCCGTATTGCAACAGCTAGAGCAGGCAATGTTATTGGTGGGGGAGATTGGTCAGAAAACAGAATAATACCTGATTGTATGAAATCTTGGTCCAAAAAAAGAACAGCAAAATTGAGAAACCCAAACTCTACAAGACCATGGCAGCATGTCCTCGAAGCAGTTGGGGGATATCTTTGCTTAGCCGTTAACTTAAAATTTAATAAAAAATTGCATGGTGAATCTTTTAATTTTGGCCCAAGTTTATCAAAAGAATATAGTGTATTAGAATTAGTAAAAAGTATGAGCAATCATTGGAAAAACACATTCTGGAAAAGAAATTCAAAATATAAAAATTTTTTTTTTGAATCCGGTCTATTAAGATTGAATTGTAATAAGGCTAAAGCAACTCTCAAATGGAGGTCAGTGCTTAAATTTAATGAGTTAACTTTAATGGTAGTTGATTGGTATCGAAATTATTATTTAAATAAAAAAGAAATATCAAAAATAACAATTCAACAAATAAAAAAATACCAATCTTTAGCTTCTAGCAGGGGTTCAGGGTGGGCCAAGATATAAATATGAAAGTAGTTTTGTTAGCAGGAGGGTTTGGTTCTAGACTATCTGAATTTACTCATACAACTCCCAAGCCAATGGTTGAAGTAGGTGGCAAACCCATACTATTTCATATCATGAAACATTACGCAAAATATGGTTTCAATGATTTTTACATAGCCTTAGGCTATAAAGGCGAAATAATTAAAAAATATTTTTCTAAAAATTTTCTCAATTGGAAGGTTACTTGCGTTGAAACAGGAAAAAATACTATGACAGGTGGAAGGCTGAGAAGATTAAGGAAACATCTTGGCAAAGGTACTTTTATGATGACCTATGGAGACGGTTTATCAAATATAAATTTAAAAAAATTATTGAATTTCCATGAAAAAAATAAAAAACTTGTAACGGTATCAGCTGTTAGGCCCCCTGCTAGATTTGGATCATTAACACTCAAGGGTAATAATGTTAATTATTTTAAAGAAAAACCTAAAGTTGAACAAGGATGGATAAACGGAGGTTTTTTTGTGATGGAGACAGAATTTTTAAAATTTATTAATAGTGACAAAACATATTTAGAAAGAGAACCCTTAGAAATAGTAAGTAAAAAAAAACAACTAATGGCATTCCGACATGAAGGGTTTTGGCAATGCATGGATACAAAAAGAGATAAAGATAGACTTAATAAAATTTTGATCAATAAAAAAATTAAATTTTGAATTATAAAAATAATATATTAATTATTGGTGGCACAGGTTTCATTGGCTATCACCTTGCAAAAAAGGCTTTAAAAAAAGGTTGGCAAGTAACCAGCATTTCATCAAGACGCCCAAAAAAAATAAGATATTTAAAAAGAGTTAAATATATAATTTGTGATATTACAAAAAAAAAATCTTTAAAAAAAAATGTTCATGGATTCTTTAAATATATAGTGAATTTAGGTGGGTACGTTGACCACTCAAATAAAAAGAAAACTTTTGAAAGTCATTATGTAGGTTGCAAAAATATAGCAGAAATATTTATTAAAAAAATGCCAATAGCATTTGTTCAAATGGGAAGCAGTGTAGAATATGGAAATCTAAAATCCCCACAAAAAGAGAATATTAAATATAATAAAAAGTCAGTCAAATCAATTTATGGAAAAGCAAAACTAGCTGCTTCTATGTACTTAATTAATCTTTTTAAAGAAAAAAAATTTCCATCTACAATTTTAAGATTATATTTGGCTTATGGTCCGAAACAAGATGTAAATCGTTTTCTTCCAATTATCATAAAAGCCTGCATAAAAAATAAAACGTTTGCATGTTCTGAAGGCATTCAGCTAAGAGATTTTGTCTATATTGATGATGTTGTGGAAGCAATAATTAAATCATTGATCAATAAAAATGCCAGAGGTCAAATAATAAATATTGGATCTGGAAAGCCTAAAAAAATTAAAAATTTAATAAAATATATTCAAAAAAATTTAAAAGGAGGGTACCCACAATTTGGAAAAATTAAATTGAGAGAAGATGAGATTTTAAAACTTTATCCAAATATTAATAAAGCAAGTAAAAAAATAAAATGGAAACCAAAAATTTCATTTTCAAGAGGTCTTCAATTAACAATTAAATCTTATAATGCTCAAACAACATAGCGTTCAACCTCTAGTGAGCATAATCATTAATTGTTATAATGGAGAAGCTTTTCTTCATGAAAGCATAAAGAGTGCATTGTCTCAAACATATAAAAATTGGGAAATAATTTTTTGGGACAATAGATCAACCGATCAAAGTGCAAAAATATTTAAAAGTTATAATGATAAAAGATTTAATTATTACTATGCACCGCGACATACGTTCTTGTATGAAGCAAGAAATGAGGCGATAAAAAAATCAAAAGGAGATTTTATAGCTTTTCTCGATGTAGATGATTTGTGGAATGAAAATAAGCTTGAGCTACAGATGCCTCTTTTTAGAGATTCCAAAGTAGGAGTAGTTTATGGAAACCTTTATATCATTAATGAAAAATTAAACACAAAAAAAATTTTTTTAAAAAGAAAAAAACCAAGAGGGTTTATCTTGGATGATTTATTAAAGGATTATTGCACACAATTAGTAACTCTAGTTATTAGAAAAAGTTTTTTGAATAATTATCAACCAGCTTTTAATTTTCATATAATTGGTGATTTTGATTTAATGATTCGCATGTCTACAAAATATAAATTTGATTGTGTAGAAAAACCTATTGCATCTTATAGAATCCATGGAAAAAATGAATCTTTATTAAACAAAGATAAACAAATAGAAGAACTTAAAATATGGCAAAATTTAATTAAAGAATATCCAGTTATTGTTAATAATAAAAATTTTCCTGAAGTCAACATTTTAACAAATAACATAGAAATTGTAAATTTAATTTTAGAAAACAAAACTGAGCAAGCAAGAATAAAAATTAAAAAAATTCCAAATTCATTAAAAAAAATTAAATATTATATAGCTCTATTATTACCAAACAATTTTGTAAAAAAATTTATTGAGTTTTAATTTTTAATATTTTTTTATAATTTAATAGAATGGATGCTATAAGCACAACATAAATTGCATTATTTGATGTAAATAGACTACCAGTAGTTTTTAAGGGTAGAGTTTCGAAAATAAGACTGATAGTGGCCGCAAATAGAATAAAATTTTCTTCGTTACTTTCTTTTACAAATTTCCAATTTTTTAAAATAGAAGATATAAATAAGTACGCAATGATTAAAATTGTGACCAATCCAACCAGCCCCATTTCAGTTAAAATTTCAAAATAATAGTTGTGAGGATGAGTTGAACATAGACGATTTATTTTATCCGGATATTGAGATTCTCCTAAATTTATATTTCCTTCCAAATTGCCACAATCTTCTCTAAAAGATTTTAATCCGTTTCCTAATATTTTATTAAATTTCCAAGTATCAAATGCCGTGAGGTAGAGTCTTAAATAATTAGATTTAACTTGAACAACATAAAAATTTGTTTTTTGGCCCAAAGATTTGTCCTCAATCCTTTGAGTTTCTATTCTTTTTTGAATCCCACCTTCACCAAAAATACTTATACCGAATGGAGTAAAAAAGGTGTTTTCAACACTTTCGATTAAAGATGAGTACTGATTTATAAGATGAATTTTGTATGATTCATTTGATGAAACAACAAATTTAAAAAGCAAAGGTAAAATTAACAAACTAACTAAAATTATTTTTTTAATTTTTAAATGTGATAAAAAAAGCATTAGGAGCCCAAATATAAATAATATTAATGGCATTTTATTACCAGAAAATAAAATTCCAGCTGATAAAATACATATTACAAATACTGTAAGAAAGAACTGGGAATAAGTTTTATTTTTAAAAAAGAGGTAGGTAAAAAAAATTGAAAAAAAACCAAATCTCAATAAATAACCACCAGCTATATTTTCGTCAGCAAAAAAACCTGACCATCGAAAATTGCTAGCTTCATATCCCAACAAATCAAAATTAAAAATATATTGAAAAATTATATCTAAAGATAGTATCACCGAACAAAAAGCGGCAGTTAAGAAAAAGTATTTAAAACGTAAAAAACCATACTGACCTAAGAGGTATGCGGTAAAAAGTAATAAAAAAAATCTAAAAAAGAAAAGTGATTTTATAAATCTTTCCAAAGGGGTGTAGCATACATGACATCCTGGAACAGTAATAGTTTCAAGCCCTTCAAAATATATTGATTTTGCTAAGCTTAGACCCGTGGAAATAAAAATTAGAAAAAAAAATACAAATATGCTTTTAATAAAAAGATTAAGTTTAGATGTAAAAAAATTTTTTTTTAGATAAAAAATACCTAAGCAAATAAATAAAATGGTATTTAAATTAACAGCAAAACTCCCCAAAATAAGACTTACTGGGAATAAAGAAAAAATAATATTTATAGGTAAATTTTGATTACTTTCTCCATTTTCTAACAAAATTGTAGATTTGTTCATATAATTTAATGTTAGTTTCTAAATTATTTTATCGTATTTTAAAAGCACTTTATCTCTATTATATTTTTTTTTGATAATTTTTTCTGAGTTATTTGATAATCCCTCAGATATTTTCTTATTATTAATTAAGATAAAAATTTTCTCTTTTAACTGCTCATTGTTTTTAAATACCAGAACATCTTTATTTTTTTTAAATTCAGTATTAACATAAGAACTGTAGCTTAAAACAGTCGGCATACTGTAGCTCATATAAGTTAAAATTTTACTCTGAAAACCTGTTGAAACCTTTACATTACACAAACCACAAATTGAATTTTTCATAACATTTTTTAAATTTTTTATCTTTCCATGGACAATTACGTTTTTATATTTTTTTAAAAAAATTTTATGTAAATATCCTATATTTCCAATTATATGAAAACTAATTTTTGGATACTTTAGATTAATCAAGCCCAAAACATTTTTTGCAAAATCATTGCATGCTATTTTATTAGGTATAAATTTTATGTTTCCTATAAAAATAATTTTGTAATTACTTTTTTTATAATTATATATTTTAGAATCAAATTTTTTGGCCATTTCTACGACATAGGTTTTTTTACCTGAAACTTTTTTATTTGCTTCTTTTGCATCTTTATTTGAAACAAAAACTATATTATGAAATTTTTTAAAAATTTTTTTTTCATATCTTTCAACTAAAAACTTTTCAAGAATATATATATATTTTATGGGGTTCAGGACCGATAGTTGCTTAATTAATTGATGATAAGCTAGCGATTGTAAATCTGACATTTCTAAAACTTTTTTTCCTTTATAGTTATCTGGTAGATATTGTGATGATCTTAGCAAATGGCAAATAATGGTATCATATTGATCTGCAACGCTATCAATATAATTTTTCATTTCATTTGATAAATAAAAACCATTTTGTAAAGGTTCTAATTTTAAAATAGAAAATATTACTTTAATAAGTCGTGAAAGAAAATTTAATTCAAAAGTTTTTATGTTACTGCAGAAGGAAAGATTTTTTTTATATTTTTCATTTTCTTTTTCTAAACAAACTAAATGTACTTTATTTTTTTTAGATAGAAAATTTAAGATATCAAAAGATCGTGATTTATCCCCACTAAAAATTGGATAAGGAAATCTAGTTGAAATAAATAAGATTTTTTTCATTAATAGTTTTTATTTTTTGCAATATTATTTAGAATTTTTATAAGTAAATTAAATTACTTTTTTAAAAGTATTTTTTCAAGAAAACAATAAATTAATGTAAATAAATACTTTGCTCCTAATTCCTTCATATCAAACTTGGACGAGCCCACTTTTCTATTAATCCAGGAAATTGGAATTATTTTATAATTCATTTTTCTTGATATAATTTTAAGAGGCATTTCTAAAAATATGTTGAAGCTTTCTGATACTAGTGGAAATGTTTTCAATAAAGCATCTTTTTTATAAATCTTAAAAGCATTAGTAAAATCATTATAATTACTTAGAAATAAAAATTTTGTAGTTAAATTAAAAATTCTATTTAATATTAGTTTTTTTTTTGGATAATTAATAATTTTAGATCCCTCAATAAATCTTGAGCCAAAAACTGCATCAATATTTTCATCTTCAATAATCTTATGATATTTTTCTAAATCATCTATGCTATCAGATAAATCGGACATCATTACACATATGGATTCCCCATTTGCTTTATTAATACCTAGAGTTATCGCTCCACCCAATCCTTTATTTTTATTTTCGCAAAAAATAACTTTATTATTCAGTTTGGCTAATTCATTTATTATTTTTGACGTATTATCGGTGCTAAAATCATTAATAAAGATAATCTCATAAGACGGAATTTTTAATTTGTTTTGTATACCATCAATAACTTTTTTTATTAAAGATTCTTCATTTCTTACAGGGACTATTATGGATAGTTTCATATATTAGTTTTATTTTCTATTTATTAGTGATAATAGATAATTTTTGCAAACATGAAAATACTTATTACAGGAGGCTGCGGATTTGTAGGCTCAAATTTAGCAATTTATCTAAAAGATAATAAAATTGGAGATGAGGTTAATTCTTTAGATAATTTAAGTAGAAAAGGCTCATTACTAAATTTAAATAGACTAAAAAAGAAAAAAATTACAAATTTCAAAATAGATATATCTAACAGAAAATTATTAAAAGAATTACCAAGATTCGATTTAATTGTAGACTGTTGTGCGGAGGCCTCAGTAGAGACATCAAAAAAAAATATGGATATAGTTTTTAATACCAATCTAGTCGGTACTTATAATATTTTAAAAAAATGCAAAAAAGATAAATCAAATATTATATTTCTTTCTTCAAGTAGAATTTATTCAATAAATAAATTGAGAAATTTAAAAAAGAAAACTTTAATAAATGAAAAATTTGATACTTTTGGACCAAAATCAATCTATGGTTTCTGCAAATACAGTTCTGAACATTTGATCAAAGAGTTTTCATATTTGCACAAAACAAAATATATAATAAATAGGTTTGGGGTAATTTCTGGCCCTTGGCAATTTGGTAAGCAAGACCAGGGCTTTGTAAGTCTTTGGGTCTGGAGGCATATAAATAAAAAAAAATTAAGTTATATAGGTTTTGGTGGTAAAGGATCCCAAGTTCGAGATGTTGTTCATATAATGGATGTTTGTAAGTTAATTGCTCTACAGATAAAAAAAATTAATATTATAAACAACTTCACAGTTAATGTTGGTGGAGGAAAAAAAAATGCAATTTCACTTAAAAATCTCACAAAAATTTGTCAAAAAGTTACGCTAAATAAAATGAAAATTTTTTCAAAAAAAAGTACATCAGAGTACGATATTCCTTATTATGTGACAAATAATTCAAAAGTCAAAAATATATATAAATGGAAACCAGAAAAAAATATATTAAACATTGTTGAAGATATTTATAAATGGATGTTATTAAATAAAAAAGGGATAAAAAAAAATATTTTATGAGCGTAGTATTAATAACTGGTTCTTGTGGATTAGTTGGTTCAGAATCAGTAAAATTTTTTACATCAAAAGGATTTGATGTTGTGGGTATAGACAATAATTCAAGATCTAAATTTTTTGGAAAAGATGGTGATATTAATTGGATAAAAAATAATTTAATAAAATCATATAAAAATTACAAACATACAAATGCAGATATAAGGAATCATTCGTCACTAGAGAAAATTTTTAAAAAATATAAAAATTCTATTAAATTAGTTATACACTCAGCAGCACAACCTTCGCATGATTGGGCAAAAACGGAGCCCTTTATTGATTTTAATATTAATGCTTTAGGAACACTCAATCTTTTAAATTTAACAAAAAAATATTCACGCAATGCTCCGTTTATTTTTATATCTACAAATAAAGTTTATGGCGACACTCCAAACTTATTACCCTTGCGAGAATTAAGTTCTAGGTGGGAAATTTCAAAAAACCATAAATATTTTAATGGTATAAATGAAAGTATGAGTATTGATAATTCTATTCATAGTTTTTTTGGAGTCTCAAAGTGTTATGCGGACTTAATTGTGCAAGAGTACGGAAAAAATGATAGATTAAAAACTGTTTGTTTTAGAGCGGGCTGTATAACTGGCCCAAATCACTCAGGAGCTAAGTTGCATGGTTTTTTATCATATTTAGTTAAAACATCTTTAAATAAAAAAACATATTCAATATTTGGTTATAAAGGCAAACAGGTTAGAGACAATATTCACAGTTATGACTTAATAAAGTGTTTTTGGAACTATTTTAAAAACCCCAATGTTGGAGAAATCTATAATATTGGTGGTGGGAGAAAATCTAATTGCTCAATAATTGAAGCCTTAGATTATGTTGAGACTCTTACAAATATAAAAGTAAAAAGAATTTACAAGAAAAACAATAGAGTAGGTGATCATATTTGGTATATCTCAGATACAAAAAAATTTAGCAAACACTATCCCAATTGGAAACAAAAATATAACACACAGAAAATAATTAAAGAACTTGTTTATAATTTTAAATAGGAATAGATCAAAAAATTTTATAAGTTTTTTATATTATAATTATGAAAAAAAATTATGAATATTGAGATTTTAATAGTAAGTTTTATTTTAATTAGTTTTGGAGTATTTTTTTATAAATATTTTCCATGGTTAATAATAAAAAATAATTCTAAATTTTTTATTGATGATCAACTCACAAAACCACAAGCATTTCATACATCTCCCACACCAGTAATTGGTGGCATAGGTATATTTTTTTCTTTAATAATTATTTATTTTTATTTTTTATTTTTTAGAAATGTTATATTTTTTGAATACTTGTCATTTTGTTCATTATTTTTTCTTCTTGGTTTTTCAGACGATATTAAAATAAATTTTAATCCAAAGATTAGACTTGCATTAATGATTATTTTTTTAACTTTATTAGCAAAATATAACAATTTTTATATTGAAAAAACTGGTATTGCATTTTTAAATATTTGGATAGAAAATTCAAATATTTTTTCATTAGTGTTTATTTCTTTATGCTTTTTATTTGTAGTAAATGGTGCCAATTTAATAGATGGCTATAATGGACTATTAAGCATTCACTCATTAATTATATTGATTAATCTGTTCTTAATTAATTATTTAAAAGGAAATACTGATTTTGCTCTACTTTTATTTTTTGGAATCGTAATATTATTAAATTTTCTAATTTTTAATTTTCCGAAAGCAAAAATATTTCTTGGGGATAGTGGTGCATACTTTTTAGGAGCTTTTATTTCAATATCGATTATAAAAACAAGCATGATGAACCCATCAATATCACCATTTTATTTTTGTATATTACTTTTTTATTTATTTTTTGAAGTTTTCTTTTCATTTTTTAGAAAATTAATAAAAGAAAAAACATCACCATTGTATCCAGATAAAAAACATTTACATATGTTGCTTTATAATTTTTTAATCAAAAAAAATAAAAATAAACTAAAAAGTAATTATTATGTTTCAATTATTATTAATTCATTTTATCTTATCCTAACTGTTCCAGCAATTTTGATGATGAACAATGGATTGTTTTGTAAGTATTATTCTATAATATTTTTTCTTACTTACTTTATTTCTTATAAAATAACTTATGAAAAAAATAAATAGTTTAACAAAATATTATTTGTAGTTCCTCAACAATGAAAATTTTAATTATGGGTTTACCAGGGTCAGGAAAAACAACTTTAGCTTCAAAGTTGGTATTATTAATAAATGCAAAATGGTTAAATGCAGATAAAGTTAGGAAAGAAGCAAATGATTGGGATTTTTCTGAAGATGGTATAAAAAGACAAGCGAAAAGAATGTCAGATTTTGCTGATAAATATAAAATGCAAGGTCATAATGTTATTGCAGATTTTTACTGTCCTACACCGAAGACTAGAGAGTTGTTTAATGCAGATTATATTGTTTGGGTTGATACAATTAAAAAAGGTAGATTTGAAGATACGAATAAACTTTTTGTTAAACCTATAAAATTTGATTTTAGAGTTACAACACAAAACGCAGATCTATGGTCGCAGAAAATAGCTGAAAAAATTAAAGATTGGTCTGGATAAAATTTATTTTTATAAACTAAAAATAAAAGTTTAGTATATTGTTATAAATTTATTTAATTTTGATATTAGGGACGTTAGCTCAATAGTAGAGTACTGCATTGACATTGCAGGGGTAGATGGAGCGTAACCATCACGTCCCACCAAAGTTATTTAACTATTTACAAAAAACATTAAAAAATATATACCCTATGTGCCGGTGACTATTGCGAAGGGGCTACACCCGATCCCATTCCGAACTCGGAAGTAAAGTCCTTCAGCGCCGATGGTACTTTGTCTTAAGATATGGAAGAGTAGGACGTTGCCGGCATAAACATTGAGATTATATAATTATGAAAGTAGTAAGTTCGTTAAAATCACATAAAAAAAGAGACTTAAATTCTAAGCTTGTTAGAAGAAGGGGAAGAATTTATATAATAAATAAAAAAAATCCAAAGTTTAAAGTTAGACAGAGATAAAATAATGCAAATTATTGGATCTGTTATAGAGGATCTTTCTAAAGAAAAAAGAATATCAATTACACCAGAAACAGCAAAAAAATTAGTTAGCCTAGGCTTTGTAGTAAATGTTGAAAAAAATTACGCTGAACATTTAGGTATAAATAATAAAGACTATGAAAAAAGTGGAGCAACTTTAAATAGCACAAATAAAGAAGTATTTAAAAAATCAGATATAATTTTAAAAGTCAACGCCCCATCTGAAGATGAAGTTAATTTAATAAAAAATAAAAGTATTCTAATTGGTCAATTCGATACTAATGTTAATGAAGACATATTTAATAAATTAATAAAAAAAGAAGTAAAAATTTTTTCTCTTAATTTACTTCCAAGAATAACAAGAGCTCAGTCAATGGATGTTCTTTCATCACAAGCTAACTTGGCCGGATATAAGGCAGTAGTAGAATCATTTTCTAAATTTGAAAAAGCTATACCAATGATGATGACAGCTGCGGGAACTATACCTCCAGCAAAAATTTTAGTTATTGGAGCAGGTGTTGCCGGACTACAAGCAATAGCAACAGCAAAAAGAATGGGAGCAATCGTTTTTGCTACTGATGTTAGAGCGGCTTCAAAAGAACAAGTTGAAAGTTTAGGGGGAAAATTTTTAACAGTAGAAGAAACTGAAAATTTAGAAACAGAAGACGGGTATGCAAAAGAAGTTTCTCAAGATTTCAAAAGAAAACAAGAAGATCTTTTAAGCGAAACATTAAAAAAAATTGATATTGTAATTTGTACTGCTTTAATACCTGGCAAAAAAGCTCCATTAATAATTAAAGAAAGTATGATAAAAAATATGAAAGCTGGTTCATTAATTTATGATTTAGCAGCGTCTCAGGGTGGAAATGCTGCCTTTACACAAGTTGATAAGATAGTAGAAAAAAATGGTATTAAAATAATGGGTGAGAGAAATATTCTAAATAGGCTGCCAATTTCAGCATCGAATTTGTATGCAAAAAATTTATTTAATTTTGTCTTAAATCTTTTAAATAAAGAAAATAAGAAAATTAATATCAACTTAGAGGATGAAATAATAAAAAAAACATTAATAAAATAAAATTATGGAAATTGACCCTTTTATATTCAGACTAAGCATATTTATTTTATCAATTTTTATTGGATATTATGTTGTGTGGAGTGTTACCCCTTCTTTACATACACCATTAATGTCAGTAACAAATGCAATTTCATCAGTTATTATAGTTGGTGCTATAATTGCGGGATTGTCAGGCGATTCACAAAATATTTTCAACTCATCAAGTGTATTTGGTTTTTTAGCTATATTTTTAGCAGCAATAAATATTTTTGGAGGTTTTTTAGTAACCCAAAGAATGCTTAAAATGTATAAAAATAAAAATAAATAAATATGTCAGAAAATTTATCAGCAATATTTTATTTAATATCGGGCATATTATTTATTTTAGCTTTAAGGGGGTTATCATCTCCTCAAACATCTAGGCAAGGTAATTTTTTTGGCATTTTAGGAATGATAATTGCCATAACTGTAACTTTTTTATCTATAGGAAATTTTTCAAGTGGTTTTATTTACGTATTAATTTTTTTATTAGCTGGAGGTTTAATAGGCACGTTAATAGCATATAAAATTCCAATGACAGCAATGCCTGAACTTGTTGCGGGCTTTCATAGTCTTGTTGGTTTAGCTGCAGTTTTTGTGGCAATATCAGCTTTTTTAAATCCAGAGGCTTTTAATCTTGGTTCACCAGGAAAGATTAAACTTTTGAGTTTAGTTGAAATGTCAATTGGTGGAGTGATAGGAGCAATTACTTTTTCAGGATCAGTAATAGCTTTTTTAAAACTTCGAGGAATAATGTCAGGTTCACCAATCACTTTTAAAGGACAACATTATATTAACTTATTATTGGGCATAACAATTATTGTATTAATTTTTTATCTTTGTAACACACAGTCAGAAAGTATCTTTTGGAGAATGATTGGAATATCTTTTTTATTAGGATTTTTATTGATTATACCAATTGGTGGTGCAGATATGCCAGTTGTTATATCAATGTTAAATTCATATTCTGGTTGGGCA
>Ga0114999_10001523_pt1 | contig 32129 bp, 33 predicted proteins | sample ArcticOcean_MG_C_3_FD_89820 | JGI IMG/M metagenome (GOLD analysis project Ga0114999, IMG submission 89820) | Marine microbial communities from western Arctic Ocean - ArcticOcean_MG_CB8_126 | ecosystem: Environmental > Aquatic > Marine > Oceanic | place: Arctic Ocean: Canada Basin | collected...
CGCCGTCGATGCGCAGTTGATCTTGGATTATGGCCAGCGGATGTCCTTTGCTCAATGGCAGCCGCCATCCGATGAAGTCCTCCAATTACAGGCGATTACACGACGTGTTAGCCAACTCAAAGTCGAGCTGAATCGCGAAGCGAATCGACTACATGCCGAGGGCTATAAGGTCGGCACTACGGATCTGATCGAGCAGGACCGCAAAACGACCGCAGGGCTCATGGTCCTCTTCGCCGGCACCCTGGCCGGTGGCGTCCAGATGGTCCGCATCAGTCACCGCCGCCGCAACGAAAAGCGGGGAAAGCAGGTCCTGCAATTGGCCGCGGATAAGAGCGGGCGGATAACGGCCGAAGAAGTCGCGCTGGTCACCAATCTCAGCGTCGAAGAGGGTCGTAAAATTCTCGACGTCCTCTGCCTGCAAGGCGCCGCTCAGATGTACGTTACCGCGGAGGGGGTCATGGAGTATGTCTTCCCCGGCCTAACTTCCAGCTAAAAAAGGCATTTGTTGTTCGCTAGCTACTTATTGCGTTTTTTGCACCAGACCTACGGCGCCGAACTCGTAGCTGGCGTCGGTGTCGGGCAGCTCTTCTAGATAGACGGTAAAACGCACGGGCAGGCCATTGTCTGGCATCTTCTCCTTCCAATAGCTGGCATAGGCCTCGGAGTATTGACTGCGGATGCGTTGCTTTTCGGCGGCATACCCTTGGGGATCGACCAGGGCATGGGGCGCTTTGGGCGCGGCGCCAAAGGAATGCACTTCGAGGAAGTCCACTGCGGCCAGCGATTGGCAGATTCCCGCCTCGCGCAAATACATTTCCCAGGTGTCGAAGATGCGCGGAATTTCCTTTTCGGGTTGCATCTTGGCGACCTCATCCAAACCCAATTCGCTGGTGGCAGCCAGCGCGCCGGTCATGCCGACGAAGCGGACTTTTAAATCGCCGTTGTCCAGCTCTTCGACGACGAGGTCGGAAAAAACGTAGTTGCTCTTTTTGCGATAATAAGTAACGCGGCCGCGCTTTTTGATTTCCCAATCCATAATCTCTGATAGCTCCTATAGTAGCGGTGCCTGAATTTGCTCCCAGTGCCGGCGGCCGGCTTCCCCGACCTGCGCGGCATCCATTTTATCCAGGTAGGCGTATTGACTGTCGGCATCGTCGGGCTGAATGCAGACGTTGGTGGAGGCCACGTACCCGTAGATTAGAGTCCAGCGTGGCACGGAACTCAGATTGGGATCGGAGGCGTGCAACGTGTTGCTGTGGTAGTAGAGCACCGAACCCGGCTCTAGTTCGCAGTAGACTTCCTCCAGGGCATCAGCTGCCAGGGCCAGGCGCTCGGGGTCGGCGATGAGCTGGGATCCGGAGGCACGATGGTCGATGCGGCCCAGACGATTTGAACCCTTGTACACTTTCAGGCAACCATTGTCCCGAGTGGCCGGGTTAAGGGCCACCATGCAGCCGGCATAGCTAGGAAAAAGGAACTGTTGGTAGTGGTAGCCGTAGTCCTGGTGGTACTGCCAGCCACCCGATTGGGGATTCTTCTGCATTATCAGCGTGTAGTAGTGGAAGACTTCGCCTCTGAGCAGTTCCTCCATAGGACCGACGATGCGCTGGTAGCGACCGTAGGCACTGTAGATATCGTCGGTCAGGGAGCCCCGGTAGGCCAGGACGGTGTCGAGCCCTTCGTCGTCCTCGAAGTTCTTGTTTGCCTTGGTGTCTGCGGCCAATTGGGGGTCGACGTGGGCTACCTGTAGGATGAATTCCATTTCCTCCGGGTCGAACAACTCTTCGATGATGAGGTAACCGTCTTCGTCGAATTGGCGAATCTGCTCTTCGCTCAGGGCGCGCTCCGGCATAGCTTTCTCCATTTAACTTTTGCTATTCACTGCTATATGCATTTTTAGATTTCCCAATAGAGTCAACGAGATTTCAATTCTGGCTATCGAAATTTTGGCAAATTCTCGTCGACTCGCTTGGCGGGGTCGAGGAAGGTCTCTTGGTCGTAATTCAACCAGCTGCGGTCCGCTTTTGATTGGGGCACGTGCTCCTTGCGGAGGCGGTCGAATTGACGCCAATCGGTGAGCACTTTTTCGGGGGTCTCTTTGCTGCGGGCGAGGAAACCGGCCTCTCCGGGGCCGTAGTCGCCGGCCGCGGGGGCGTTGTAGCGCAGGTCGGTAGCCCAGCGGACGAGGCCGGACGTATTGTCGGTGGATCGATGGGGCGTCATGTTGGTCATAAGGACGACATCGCCGACAGCGGCGGGGACCGGGACGGGTTGGCGGTCGGGAAGGTGGTCGGGATGGACGGTGAGCGAAGGGGCGAGCAGGTTTGCCACGTAGTGGCGGAAGACGCCCTGCTTATGGCTGCGGGGCAAGACCTCCATGCATCCCGTTTGGATTGTGGCGTTCATCAGGGGCACCCAGCAGGTGGGCACGAGATGCGCGTCGGCGCAGGTGTGGAAGTAGCCGGAGTCCTGATGCCAGGGGACGATGCCTTCGGGCCTGTCGGGTAACTTCGGCCGCAGTCGGTAGATGCTTGAGGCGATGATCTCTGGGCCGACGAGTTGCTCCATGATGTCGAGGATTTCTGGGCAGGTGAGCAGATTAAACATGGCGCGGCCGGAATGATTGCCACTGTAGACTGGGTTAATGACTTTGGCGGATTCCTTGCTTAGCTCGGTTGCCCGGTGCAGGAACCCGAGCTCTTCGTGGAGCTGGGTGATCTCTCCTTCGGCGTAGAGCTTTTTGGCCTCTGCATCGATGACGCTGTCGATTTCCTGCTGCAGGTCAACGATGTATCGTTCGGGGATGACTTTTTGGGCCACCAGGTAACCTTCGCGGTGGAAGTGCTCAAGTTGTTCGTCGGTAAGAAGCATGTCGAGTTCCTCATTCATATCCCAATTCTGATCTTTCGAAGAGCAGCCCCTTGCTTTCTACTTGGTCGTAGAACTGAGAAAATTTTTGGCTGCCGTCGTCGTCGATAATGTCGAGCGTTGAGCCGCGCTCGCAGATGGGTAGTGCCGCTGCCGTGTAGCGGCCGTGAAAAGCGCTGCGGTAGCCGGCGATGTAGACGGTCTCACCGCAGCTCCGTTGGTATTTGTAGATGTGGCGCACGTGGTCTATCTCGGTGTAGTTGACCTCGTACTGCTGCAACGCCGCCAGGTCGACTTCGATCCCCAACCCCGGTCCCTCGGGAAGTTTATAATATCCACCGCGTACCTCAATCGGCTGCGCCAGCAACTGCGATTCGTAGATATTCATGCAGGTGATAGACGGCCACCGGGCCTGAGTGCACACTGCCGCGATGTGGGCGGCCCAGGTTGTGGTGATACCCGTTCCCACTAGCTGCAGCCAGAGTGGTTTGTTGGCGGTCCTGAGGATGGCGTCTTGTTCTAGTAGCTGTGCGGCACCGCCGCCGATGATCAGACCGTCGGTGACATCTTCGCGCAGCGCGGTGGCGATCGGTGGGTCGTCGAAGTGCATGGCCAGAGGCCGATGAATGTGCCCGCGTATCTGTACGTTGCCGGTGATGTCGCGCTGCGGAATTGGGGTTTCGATCATGGCCACTTGCTCGTACTGCTCGAGCGACTTCAAGAGCGGAATGGCGTTGGCCGAGTTGACCAGGTGACCGTTGAAGTCGAGGTCGAATTTAAACTGTGGTGGCACCACTTCAATGCCGGCGTTGAGGCAGGCGTGCAGGTCCTGCCACGGCCGCGATTTAAATTTAGCCGACATATATCCTTGGCTGACGGCATCCTGGCACTGCTGAGCCCAGTCCTCAGGGCCCATGTCGCAGGCCCACCACGAAATGGGGCACCAGTCTCTCAGCTTTTTGCCGAGCAGGTCGCAGGCCGAGACGTTTTCGTTCTTTCCGACCGCGTCGAATAGTGCTAGCTGCAGCCCGGCGCCGAGGTCGTCGTGCCACAGTAGGCTGGCCGCCTCTTGGCCGACGATGCGGTCCTCGATGTCGGCCGCTATGCGGGCATGGGTGGCGTACAGTATGGTCTCTCCCCAACCGACGATGCCGTTGTCGAGGGTGAGCTTGCAGATCTGCACGATGCGCCACGCCGGAATCCAATAGCGCAGATGTTTGTCGCTGCGCGCGGTAAACGGCAGATCGAGGTGCGTTAGTTCAACGGCTGCTACTTTCATATCGATGTCGCCTGTTTTAGCTGTTCGGTTGTCCGTTCTGCCCTGCTGGCAGTTGCCGCTTATTGCGCCTTGTTTTCCGTTGTTAGGAATTATGAAAGGCCTTTTCGGGAGTATGGTCAAGCAGTAGCGCACTTTTTGCCTTTTTTTGCTTCCTACCGCCACGCCGGGGGCGCCAGCTAGCGGTCGGCTCCATGCGGAGAAGGAAGTGAGGAAAGCGCGACACTGCTTGACTAGGAAGAAAAAAAGCCGCTTTATAATTTCTATACGTGTTTACTATCGACCGAAAGTATAGCGTCGTGATTGAGGACAATAAGACCAGAAACCAGCTCCTGGAAGAAATAAAAGCGCTGCGCCGACGGGTGGCGGAATTGGAAAGCGCGGAGACGGGGCGGTGCGCTCAGGACGCCGGGGAAGAAGTAGAGCACGTGCTGCAGCACGTGCGGCAAGAGGTGTGGAAAATGAAACGCGCCGACGACATAGAAACCATGTTGGAGGCGGTGGGCGAAGGCCTTCGAACGCTAGAGGTGCCCTTTCTGTTCTGCGGCATCAATGTCGTCGACCACAGCGGTGCATCCCCATCAGTAACGGCCTATAGCATGCGGCGGCAGGGCCCCAGCGAAAGGCGGTGGCAGACTCTGGGCGGGGGGCTGATCGGCGCAGTTCTGGCGCTGTGGCGAACTGGTCTACCGGCCAGATCTGGCCAGCGAGGATCCCTATGAGGAGAGCGCTGGAATTCCGGCTATGCGCGCCGTGGTGGACGTGCCCTTCTCCCATGGTACCCTGGCCGTCAGCAGCCCTGAGCCCGAAGTGTTCACCCAGCGGGATCTGGACATTCTGGGCGATCTGGTGGCCGGCATCGCCCACGAACTCAATACGCCGGTGGGGGCTATTCGCAGCATGGGCGATACGCTGAACCGGGCCATTGGCAAATTAAAGCAGGCGCTGGTTGTCGGTTTTCCGCAGGAGTACGCCGACGATCCGACTAGTCAGGCGGCCCTGAAGGCGATCACCGATGCCAGCCGGGTACTGGGCGCTGGTGCCCAGCGGGTGGGCGAAATCGTCGGCAGTTTGCGCAATTTCGTCCGCCTATACGAAAAGGAATACCAGGTAGCCGATCTCCACGAAGGACTCGAGAGCACGCTCACTCTGCTGCAATCCCAATTGACCAAAGATATAACTGTAGTCAAGGAATACGGCGATTTAACGCCGCTCTATTGTGCTCCGGGCCAGTTGAACCAGGTCTTTATGCACCTGCTAAAAAACGCCATCGAAGCCGTCGATGGAACGGAAAAAATCTGCATCAATACCTGTCGACAAGATCGCAAAGTCTATATCCGGATTCGCGATACGGGAGCGGGAATCCCGGCGGCGCAATTGGAAAACCTCTTCGACATCGGTTTCAATATCCAGGGCGGCCAGGTCAAAATGGCCTTTGGCTGGTCCGCCGCTTACGCCATTGTCCGCAACCACGGCGGCGAGATTGAGGTGACAAGCGAAGTTGGAAAGGGTACAGAAGTGACGGTTAGTATGCCGATCAGAACGAGCGACCAAGCATAAAAGGGGCGGCTCGAAAACTTCTATCTAAATCTACTCGCCTATTCGGGAATGTGTTGGCGCTCGCCCTCGGGTTGGTACTGTCGGCCTTTGACTATCCGGGTTAGCGCATCGTTGTAGGGGGCGCTCAAACCTAGCCGCTGACTCTCGCGGACCACGTAGCCATTGAGCGAATCGATTTCGGTAGGACGCCCCCGCAATAGATGTTGCTGCATCGATACCCGGTGGAATTTTTTGGCGCTATAGGTCTTGATCGACTGCAGCGGCGTCGGATCCGGCAACTCAATGCCCTTGGCTGCGATCAACGCCAGCACCTCTTCGACGATTTTGGTCTGAAACTCGTCAAAGGCCTCCACCTCGCGGATGTGACCCGGTCTGAGGTCGGCGATGGCGCAGAGCGGATTAATACTGCAGTTGAGCACGAACTTGCCCCACATCGTGGCGACGATATCTGCTTCCACCTGCGGCTGCATGCCGGCCCGCTGCATCATCGCGCGGATCGTTTCCAAGCGCTCGGTCTGGCGCCGATCCAACTCGCCTAGATACGTCGGCCCCTTATTGGTGTGCCGCACCTGGCCCGGCGCTTGTAGATCGGCGCTGTGGAAGGTCAAGCCGCCTACGACTCGGTCGTCGCCTAACACCTCGGTCAGAATTTCTATATTGCCGAGACCGTTCTGCAAGGTTAACACACAACCGTCTGGGGCTAACATCACCTGCGCCGCTTCAGCTGCCGCGCCGGTGTTATAGCCATTGACGCAGATAACGACCAGATCGACCTCGGATACCGTATTGGGATCGGTCGTCGCTGCCACCTCGGCGACAAACTCGCCGTGCAAACCCTGCATCGTCAACCCTTGCTCCTGCATCGCCTGCACGTGTTCTTGCCACACATCGATCAGCGTCACCTGCTCGCCGGCGCGCGCCAGATTAGCTCCGTAGAGACAGCCCATATTGCCGGCACCGACCACTGCTATATGCATCGCCCCGTCCTTATATAAGAGTTGAACTTGTTGGTGCGTTCTTCAACGCCGCGCATCAAAAGAAAGCAAATGTGGATAGGCTAGGATGCGCTCGTCGGCGCTCATTAAGGTGAGATCGTGCACCACAGCTGTAGCTACGAGCATGCGGTCGGCCGGGTCTCGATGAAACTCGCCGGGTAAGTCGTAAGCTGCCAGCGCAATATCGTGCGTCAGCGGCACAGTGTCTGCAAGCAAGGCCTGGATAGATTCGGCTATCCAGGTTTGCAACCGTCCCGCCAGCGTCAGGCGCCCACCCCATGCCAAGCGGGCAATTTCCAGCGACGAGATGGGCGAGACAAAGAGCCTATTGTCCTCATCGGCCAGGGCATTGTGCGCGCCCGATCCCAGCTTTTCAGGCGATTCCTGTGACCAGATCCAGGTATGGGTGTCTAAGAGGATCTTCACTTCTCCATCTCCCAATCGTCTTCAAAATCTGTATGAACGATATCGCCATGTAGTACAATCCGTCCCTTTAGCTTGCCCAAGACCCGCTTGGGAGGCGCCTCTTGGCGATATGGATGGATTGTCGCAATGGGTTGTTTGCGCAATGTCACCAGTAGCGGTTCGCCCGTCTCTTGCACCGTTTTCAACTCATCGATGCACTTTGCTTTGAACTCTGAAATGCCCAGTTTTTTCATTACAATATCTCCATTTACTAAAATGGCCTCTTGAATAAGAATAAACCTGATCAGATGACCAGGTCAAGTTTATAGTCGGCGCTCTGTAGATCAAATCGGCGATTTCGGCGTCCAGGATTTTCTCGGCAATCAGGTTGTTTTTATTTCATTCGACTATTAAATTTAGTCATATAGTCTTTATTTATAGTCATGAAAGGAAAACAATGCAAATCGCGGTCTCTGAGTTCAAGGCACGCTGCACCGAAATCCTTCGCACCCTCAAAAGCCCCGTCGAGATCACCAATCGGGGAAAGGTGATTGCCGTAGTTAATCCGCCTCCACTGGCCAGTTCCCAGAATCCACTCATCGGCTGTCTGCAAAACACCGTCACCTATGCAGCGGACTGGGATGAACCACTGGGAGAGGAAGATTGGGAGGCCTGCGAATGAATTACCTGCTGGATACCAACGCTTGGATTTTATTAGCGGACGCGCCCGATCAGGTGCCGGAAACAGTGCGGGACATGGCCGGTGATATGGCCAATGCCCCCCTCGGCCTGTCGGCTATTAGTCCCTGGGAAGTGGCAAAAAAAACCGCTCTGGACAAGCTCCAGCTATCGTTGCCGATTCGCCAGTGGATGCAGCAGGCAAGCCAACCGGAAGGAGTAGAAATTCTGCCCCTTACCTGGGAGGTGGCCCTTGAATCTGCCTACCTGCCGGGCACTTTTCACCGCGATCCCGCCGACCAAATCATCGTCGCCACGGCGCGCGTGCACAATCTGACCCTGCTGACCAGCGATCGAAAAATCCTCGACTATCCGCATGTAAAAACGCGCTGGGAATAGTAGCCATAGAAATTTGGCTGCTAGAGAGACGATTGGTCGATAGGTGATGCTCAGGTTAAATTTAAGAATTGGCAAATAGTATCGACTATTTGCTGCTCTGTTGACTTTTCCAATCCCAGGAGATTGTATGAACCGCTTCGATCCCATGAAAGGCGTCTTTGGCCTCTTGCCCACGCCCTACCGCGAAGATCTCGAAATACACACTCGCGACTTACGCGCCGTCGCCGACTTTTGCTGCGCCAGCGGTCAACACGGCATTGTCTGGCCGGTGATGGTGGGCGAATTTTATTTTCTCGGCGAAGAGGAGCGCATCCGCCACCTCGACGAAGTCCTCGAAGAAATCAACGGTCGTCTGCCTCTGGTCTTCGGCTGCTCGGGCGTGTCGGTGCCCCAGGTGGTGCTTTTTGCGGCTGCGGCGCAAAAGGCCGGGGCCGATTCCATCATCTCCATGGCCCCGGCGCGCACCGATGCCCAGACGGCCATCGACATGTACCACCGCATGGCCGCAGTTTTTGAGGGGCCGATTATGATACAGAATGCCGATTCGTATGCGCCGCTGAGCGGCGATCAGGTCGCCCAACTGGTCGACGACATCCCCCAACTCGAATATATCAAAGAAGAGCGCCAACCCGGCCCCAAACACATTGCCGAAGTCAAAAATGCACTCGGCGATAAAGTCAAAGCCATCTTTGGTGGCGCGGCCGGCAAATTTCTGCCCGACGAATTGCGCCGCGGCGCCGACGGCAATATGCCCGCCTGCGAATTGGGCGATGTGCTGGCCAAAGTAATGGAATTGTGGTGGGCCGGTGAGGAAGAAAAAGCGCGCGAGTTGCACCGGCGAGTGTTGCCTCTGCTGCAGTTGGAAACACACGCCTTTATGCGCTATATGCTGTGGCGCCGCGGCGTATTCAGCACCCTGGTTGAGCGCGCACCAGCGGGCAAACAGGCGCTCGACCAGGGCGATAAACGAGAAGTATCTACCTTGCTCGAAGCCATTGCCGACGATATAGAGACTTTCCCCTTTGGTGCAGAATAATGGTATGGGGCGAATAGCTCTATAAGGAAAAATATTGTAACCAGTTCGGATATCAGCCTTATATGGGGTGATATCCGAACTGGTTACGATATCCACAAGTTAACGGAAATGGACATGTGCTGTACAGTCATCTGAGACTCCCGACATAGCTCACGCACAGAAAGAGGACGTCATTGTTTGTGAAGATATTCGCGCTGCGAGAAGGATACTTTCGCACGATTGCCAAAGCTTCCGCCATCCTTGAACAGGATATCAACTCTTGGCTCCGAGCCAATCCAAGAATTCAGATCAAGAATGTCAAGCAGACGTCATGCGGGGGCAGCTTAGAGCCATCTAAAACAATCGTCTCTGTTTGGTACGAGGAAGACGCTGCTGAGCCTGCAGATTGATATCCACTTCCGTTAACAGCGGGTTAGTGCGGCGCGGCATTCGCCGCTTGGGCTCCGCCAACCCGCTGCGCGGGTTCATTAACCCACGAAACGTTAGCCGCCATTTTGAACTGAAGAAGCGCTACTATGAGTAAGAGTCAATTAGTCGAAGAAGAAGTGCACTTTGATTCGCTTGAGGGTAATCTAATCGGAGATCTAGCGGATCGAAGCATTCTGATCTACATTTTCTCCTAATCTCGACAACCCATCGTTCTATTATTCGGTTGCAAAAGTCCCAATATGGGACTATGATTAACCTATGCGAGTGATCGCCCTGTCAACCTTGAAAGCCTTCTGGGCGAGTTCGCCCGACTATGCTGATTCCATTGATCCCGGAATGGCGTGGTATCGAGAAACGCTGAAGGCGGATTGGGCGACACCGAATGAGGTCAAGGCGCGGTTTGCAAGTGCCAGTATCCTCAAAGATGGCCGTGTGGTCTTCCACATCGCAGGCAACAAATATCGCCTTGTGGTGTGGATCAATTACCCCTATCGGGTTATATACATACGATTTTTCGGTACACATGAGCAGTATGACTCAATTGATGCTCAAACCATCTGAGGTATTCCTATGGAAATCCATCCTATCAAATCCGAGGCCGATTACAAAGCCACACTCAAAGAAATTGAGTCTTTGATGTCGGCGGAAGCCGACACGCCAGAAGGGGATCGCCTGGACGTGTTAGTGACGTTGGTGGAGGCCTATGAACGCACTCACTATCCCATTGATTTTCCTGATCCAGTTGAGGCCATTAAGTTTCGCATGGAGCAGCAAGGCCTAACAGTAGATGACCTTGTTCCGGTAATTGGTCGCAAAAATCGGGTATATGAGATTTTGAGTCGCAAACGTTCACTGACGTTGAGGATGATCGAGGGCCTTCACAGTGCGTTCTCGATCCCTGCGGAAAGTCTATTGAAGCATGGTTCGTCACCTGACCAATCTGCATAAGCGTAGAAAAATAGTTGTCCAACATGGAATGGACCAGACCGCCTTGCTGGTAGGTCTTACTTAGATCGGTGCTTCGCCGAACTTGACAGGCAAGGAATCGGTCCCGTACAGTGATGATCACCTATTTCTGCTTGCGTTGCCCCCTATTTCCTCCTCGAAAGTAGGTATGCTACTTTAATTATTTCCTAGCTTCAATGCGCCATCCCCCCAAAAGCTGAAGAGGACCAAGCCGCTGTAACAGGCTGCTAGGCGCAGTAATTAAGTCTTTCATAGATCCACAAAATGGCGTATTATTTGGAATAAGATCCATATTTTACGCCATTATTTGGAATTTAAGATGAAGAACAGAGTCTTATTAGAATTCTTTAAAGAAAAATCTGCGTCGCCTTTTGGTCGGATTATCGCTTTGACCGGGGCGCGGCAGACGGGTAAGACGACGCTGGCGCGGCACGCTTTGGCCGCCTACGAGTACATATCTTTGGACGATCCGCAGGTGCGGCCGCAATTACTTGATCTGTCGGCGGCGCAGTGGCATGCGCAGTATCCACTGGCCGTGCTGGATGAAGTGCAGAAAACGCCGGGGTTGATTGAATCGATCAAGGCGGTGCACGACGAACACCGTGAGACGCGTTATATCCTGCTGGGATCGAGTCAGATTTTGCTTATGGAACAGGTGCGCGAAAGTTTGGCGGGACGGGTGGCATTGCTGGAGTTATATCCCTTGACATTGCCCGAGATGCTGACGGATTCCTGGGACGAGGCGTTGGTTGAATCGCGCTTGATTGCGTGGTTAAGAGCAGGGAGTCCGAAGGGTTTCTGGCAGGGGATGCCGGCGCGCGATGGAGAATATGCGCGCAGCATGGCCGTTTGGAGGGACTACTTACAATTTGGGGCGATGCCAGCTCTCAGTGATGCGGCGGTCAGCGCCGAGGAGAAGTACGATTGGTTGCGCGATTATATACAGACCTATTTACAGCGGGATGTGCGCGATTTAGCCAATCTGCGCGACCTCGAACCTTTTGTACGAGCGCAGCAGGCGCTGGCGGCGATGGGGGGACAATTGTTAAATGCCAGTGCGTTGGCGCGACTGGCTGGGGTCGATGTCAAGACGGCGCAGCGTTTTGTACGTTACTTGGAAATGAGCTACCAGGTTTTGCTGCTGCGGCCGTGGTTTCGCAATCTGGGTAAACGACTTGTCAAGTCGTCCAAGGTACATTTTCTCGATCCTGGGGTGCAGCGTGCTTTGCTCAATCGGCGCGGAGTGCTCACGGGCCCTGAGTTTGAGAGTGCGGTGGTGGCCGAAATTTACAAGCAGATCAAAAATAGCCGTCTGCCTGTAGAGTGTTATCATTTGCGTACGGTTGATGGGCGCGAGGTCGATTTATTGCTGGAGTTGGAGCAGGGGTTTGTGGCGTTAGAGATCAAGATGGCCGAACGCGTGGTCGCCACGGATGCGCGTCATCTGCGGCGGCTGGAAGATATTTTGGACAAGCCGTTATTGGGGGCGCTGGTAATTTCCAATGATGGCAGTATACAAGATCTGGGCGAGGGCATTATGGCAGTACCGGTGGTATGGGCGCTGGGGAGTTTCAATCTAATGTAGAGCGGATCAAATTCCGACTTCTACCGGGCGGTAGGGCGGGCAGTCTTCCAGGCGGCGCTGCCAGTCGGTCGTCTGGTCATTTGTGGCCTCCGGCACGGGCGCGCCGAAGAGCTGGCGGCGGTTGTGGCAGGCCAGGATGCGTTTTTGCAGGTGGGGGGAGAAGTCTTCGAATTGATATTGGGTTTTCATCCAGGTGTGGATATAGGACGATTCGATGACTTGGCGCGGTGTATCACTGCGGTTGTGGAAGCGGGCGTGCCAGGTGTAGCCATTCATAAGCACGGCGTCGCCCGCTTTGACGATCATTTTGGTGTGGTGAGACATGGCCTCGTGGGCGTCGATGTCGGGCAGGGGATGGCCTAGGTCGTAGCGGTGGCTGCCAGCTACTAAGGCCAGGCAAGATCCGTTTTCGGGCACGTCTTTAAGGTAGACGAAGAGCTTGGTCATGATGACGGAGTCGGGCAGATAGACGCCGTTGAGGCCGGAGAGATCGCAGTGCCAACCCGAGCCCGAGTCGGTGTTGGGTTGGACAATCCCTCCCCGAATGTAGCGCAATTGCACATCGTCACCGACGACGGCCCGGACGACGGGGAACCAGGCGGGGTGATCGACTAGGTCGAGGAAGAGATCGTCCTGGTGCAAGAGATCTTGTAGCTCTTTTTTTTCTGCAGCCCGATCGAAGGCGGCCTGGACTTGCTTGAGCAAGTCGCCCGCAAGGGCACCAGGAATGTATACGTACCCCTGGGCGTCGTAGGCCGCTCGGGCTTTTTGCGGATCCATGTTTGATCTCCTCAAGTGTTGGGACCGGTGCCCTTGCCGACTACTTTCAGTGGCGAGAAGCGGCGCGCGGGCAGGCCGGTGGAAGGGGGGTAGCCTTCGATTTGCAGGTGCCAGTAGTTTGCGGCTCGGGCGACGTCGTCGGTCACGCCGAAGAGTTGGCTGAGATTGTGTGAGGCCAGGACGATGTCCTTGGCAGCGGCAGACAGTGGGGGCAGGGCCTGGCGCATCCAGCAGTGGATATAGGTGAGTTCCAAGAGGCGCCGGGATGTGTTGCTGCGGTTGCGTCGGCGCGCCTGCCAGAGATTGCCGTGGACTAAAAGCGCATCGCCGGCTTTTGTGGGTGGGGCGACGCTATGGGGCATATCTTCGATATAGGTGATTGCGGGAAAGGGCAGGTCGGATTTGAAGCGGTGGCTGCCGGGTACGACGGTGAGCAATGGCTCGTCTTCGGGGCCATCGTCGAGGTGGAAGAAGACCTGCAGACACAGGGTGGAGATGGGGTGGTGGACCCCTAGGAGGCCGGCCACTTCGCGGTGCCAGCCGCGGCCGGGACTGGCGGGGGGCAGGTGTAGGCCGGTTATGGAGCACAGCTGGACGTCGTCGCTGAGGATGGAGTAGACGGACGGGAAGAAATCGGGGTGTTCGGCTAGATGTAAAAAGGCGTCGTCCTGGTTGGGCAGGTCGTGCAAACGATTTTGCTGCGCGGCCCGGTCGAAGGCGCTTTGCAGACAGGCTAGGGTGTCGGCGCGGGTATTGAGGACCAGGTAGCCCCGGGCTTCGAAGTCGAGGCGCTGTGCGTCGGTTAAGGTTCCTATATGCATTTTTCTATCCTTTGCCCGATCCGATTTCGTGTTTGATTTCTTCGTTCATTCACTGTTTCTCCGCGCCAACCTTATAGCTTCTTGCAGCCGACTCTTAATGATATCTATATCTTGTTTTGGAAGGGCCCTACCTCTCCGCCAGGGTGGCATGGCGGTCGGGATCGCGCAGCAATATCTGCACCGGGACGACGATGTTGCCCCGGACCAGCTGAATGGTGGTTAGGTAGTATAACAGATGTGGCAAAGACGTCCAAGCGGCTTTTTGACCGCCTTGTTTCCCTGTATCACAGTAGCAGCCGCTTCAGAAAATGACTATATTTGCTCCTTGAAAGCTGTTTTAATTCGATCCTCATCGCCTTGGCGGAGATCGTACCCCACCAGAAACAGCGTCAGTATTTAATAGGAGATTGAAATATGCCCTCGACCAAACTCCACCGCATAGGGGTGTTGACCTGCCATCCCACCCATCACCACATGCCGAATCTTTTCGGACCCCTCATTCAGTGCGTGCCCATGAGCGAAAACTACACGCCGACCCGCATGACGGGCATGGAACTGACCCATATCTGGGATCACGACCCCGAACGAGTGAAAACCTACTGCGAGAAATTCGGCACGGTGCCGGTGGAACGCTACGATGATATGGTGGACAAAGTGGACGGCATCATGCTCACCGACCTGCGGGCGGGCGATTATTTTCACCTGCTGGCGGCTCCCTATTTGAAAGCGGGCATCCCCGTCTTCTTTAACCGCTGTTTTACGCCGAAGCTCGGAATGGCCCGCGCCATCGTCGAACTCTCAAAAAAGCACGGTACCCCCATTATCGTCGCATCTGGATGGGAAAACACCCTGGGGGCCTGCGCTCTGCGGGAGGCGGTGGGGAAATTGGGGCCCGACATCCGCGGTGTAACCGCTTATAACTCTTCGTCCGAGATCACTCACGATGTCCACGGCCTGTGGCTGATCCTGGCCGCTGTCGGCGGCGGCGTCGATAGCGTTGCGGTGCACCGGAATATAGAAAGCGTTTACGAACACGGTTCCGATATCTGGTCGATCAAATTCAAAGCGCGCGGCGACAATCCCGCATTCTATGCGACGCTACACAATACCGTCGATTTCGGCGGCAATGCGTCAGTGAGGATAAACTTCTCCAACACAGTGTACGAGCAATCCCTGCCGGGGGGAGGCAGCCAGGAAGCCGGCATGCAGTATTATTTCATCCCTCCACTGCTGGCGTTTCAGCGCCTTATCGAGGGCCGGGGCATGGAGCAATCCTACGAACACATCATCGAGAAAACGGCTGCCTTTCTCGCCGGATTCAAATCGCATCTCGAACTCGGCGGACAAGAGGCCCTGCTCTCCGAACTCGACGATGACTTCTGCGTCCCGAGCGATCCCCAACCCGTCACATACCCCGACGCAGTATTCGATTAGAAAAGGAGTGGCGATATGACGGTAGTGGATGCCCATGTTCATGTGGGTCTGACCAAATTTGTAGTCGTCGAGGTGCTCCTGGCCCAGATGGAGGCAGCGGCCATAGACAAGGCCTTGTTAGTCCAATACGGCGGCTGCTACAACAATGCCTATTTGCGCCAGTGCATGCAGCGTTTTCCCGGGCGCTTCGCCAGCCTGGGCATGGTAGACTACGATGCTCCGGATGCGGCCGAGCGCATACGCCGCGAAGTCGAAGAAAACAATCTGGCCGGATTGCGCATCCCGGCTTCCACCACCAACGAGGCCGTGTGGACCACCGTGGGGGAGTTGGGCATCATGGCCAGCCTCAGCGGTCGCATCGGGGAGAGGGTAGAGGACTATATCAAGCGCTTTCCACAGGTCCGGTTTCGCATCGAGCACATGGGTTTTCCGGAACTGGACCAAACGCCCGATGCACCCGACTACCAGCGCCTGATGGGGTATGCAGCCTATCCGAATGTCTATCTCATGCTCTCCGGTTTGTACGCCTTTGGCGTCGAACATCCCTATAGAGAAGTGACGCCCTTTGTAGAGCGAGCCCTGGAGTGCTTTGGGCCCGAACATCTTTTGTGGGGTAGTGATTTCCCGCGAGTCAGTGGCTGGGAAACTTGCGAAATGACGCTGGCCTTGCCGCACACCTGGGACTTTCTCTCCGCGACGGATCTCGAGTGGATTTTCGGCAAGACGGCGCTGTCCATCTTTGAATTCGACTGCTAGAAAACGACCTAAAAGGCATATCCTGATTGATAGCCGAGGAGGGTGAAGCATGCATATCAAGCGCATAACAGCCGTACCCGTGACCGTACCGTACGAACCCCCGCTGGGACCCTATATCGGCCGCGGCGGACCGCCGGGTGCTGTGGGGGGGCAAGGCCTGATCGTCAAGATCGAAAGCGATACGGGGCTGGTTGGCTGGGGCGAAGGTACGGGACAATTCGACACCGATCCAACGGACCTGCTGGCTGGTCAACATATCGCCGATATCGAAAAAAGCACAGCCTTGATGATAGATGCAGGCATCCCCAGGGGGCCCATGTCCGGAATCGAGATGGCGCTATGGGATCTGCTGGGTAAAGCCACCGACTTACCCGTGTGCCGGCTCTTGGGTGGGGTGGTGCGCACGGAAGTGGATTTCTGCGGCTGCATGGGCTTGAAGGATCCTGCCGAATCGGCGGCGACGGCAGAAGCCTATGTGGACCGTTGGGGATTTCGCTTTATCAAAACTAAGGCCGGCGATGATCCAGCTCAGGATCTAGCCATTGCCCAGGCCATCCAGCAAGCGGTGGGGCAGCGCACAGCACTGCGACCCGATGCCAACGGCGGCTACGACGTTGAAACGGCCGAGGCGATGATGCGCCAGATGCGCGACCTGGGTGTGAGTTATTTTGAAGATCCCTGTGACTCGGAAGACCCGGCGGCGCTGGTGCGCATACGCCGCGAGACCGGCATGCACATCCTGGTTAATATGCGGGTGGGTACAGCAGATAGCGTAGTGCACTTGCTGCAGGCAGAAGCGGCCGACAGTCTAATGCCAGACACGCCGGCGGCCGGCGGGTTATTACCGGTAAAGAAAGTGGCGACCGTGGCCGCCGCCTGGGGGGTGCCGTGTTTGATGCATTGCTCCCACGATCTGGGCTTGAAGACCGCGGCAATAACCCATATCGCCGCCTCTACGCCCAATTTCTCGGGGCCGAACGATACCTGTTATCACGGCCTTACGGACGACATCCTGGTGGAGAAGCTGAAGATCGAAAATGGCAAGATGGCGGTGCCGCTAGGACCAGGGTTGGGGGTAGAAGTGGACGAAAGTAAAATCGAAAAGTATCGAGTAGGTTAGGCGCGAATCCATCTCTTAGTTAGCCTACATGCGGTCCAGCAGATCGAGGAAAGATCTTAGGGTTTGCCCAAGGTCTCCAGTGGCGCGGTTTCCGGCTCCCAAAACCATATAACCTGAGAAGCTGGCGCAGCGCAGAATGGAGATCAGTTCTTTGATCTCGGCGTTGCCTTGGCCAAGGCAAGTGTACGTACCGTCAAAGGTGCAGTCCTCAATATCGAGCTGGTCGGTGAAGCGTTTCAGTTTATTGTTGTAGCTAGTTAGAAAAGGCTTCTCTCCGGCCTGCGCGAAATTCGCCGCGCTGAAGGTCAAATGGGTGTCGAGGCCCTTTTCCCTAAACACCGAAAGTTTTTCGAATACGTTTATACTGCCCAGGTGGGTGTTGTAAAATGAGAGCGCAACATTTTGTTTGGCGGCCAGGGCCATGAGATTGGTCGCCTGTTCTGTTAGAGGCAACACTACCCGGGGTACCTGGCAGACTGCGGCTGCATCAATGAGCGATGAGGTCTGCTCGGTGATGGCGGAGGCGCGCAGAGAGATTACCTTACAGCCTGCCTCGACGAGTTCGGCAACGGCGGCCACGAGGCGATCTTGCGGCATATTTTGCACGGGTTTTCCTTGAATGTAGTCTAGTTCTACGGCTTCGATTCCCTGTGCTGTGAGATTTTCCACCATCTGCGGCAGGTAGCGGCCGGCAAGCACGGCGGAAGCTGCGATTACACCGTCTTCCTTTTGCAACCGATGCCTGAAGACGTCCGCCCTTTGGCGTATGCAAGCCTCGCAATGGGGGTTGTCACAAAGAACGAAGGACGGGTCCAGCGCGCCAGAAGTCAGCAGTGTATCGATTAATTCGCGGCTTTTCATTAGCCGCACGACGGCCTTGCCGATTTTGCCCACACGAACGATGCCCTGGTCGCGAAGCAATTTGTCTAGACCAATGAAATTGCGATGCGGTCCCGGAAAATGTGGCCAGGACTTGGTGACCTGTCCTTGCGGCGTTGAAAAGGTTATCTCCGGTGTAGTATTCAGATAAGGCAGTTGCAGGAATGTTTCGACGCTGTGCAGGGTGGTGTTGCGATCTTGGTCTACCCCCAGGAGGCAGGCGTAACCTCCCATAGCGGCCATCCGAGTATAGGGCGTGTCCTCTGCGTGCGCCGTTTCCGCCTGCCAATGATCGCGGCAGATCTCTTCTGCATGAGCCCCGATGGCAGCCACGCTGGCGCGGGGATGAATACTGCATACGGCGTTGGGTCGGTTTGCCAAAGTTTCTGTAATGAGGCTCGACGATCCCAAATTGGGCACTGCCAACGTTCCCTCTGGCCCCAAGACGGTCAGGAAGGCGTCGATGACTGTATCGGCGCCCCCTTCAACTTGCCCGAGACTACTCAATGAGCTGTGCAGCAGAACAATATCGCCGGATGAGAGAGACATGGCTCGAATACCGGCTTCGATTTCTTGCTGGTTCATCGGTTGATCTCCTTTTGGTAGAAAAGGCCCCGCACCAACTTGACCACAAATCTGAAAAAGTTCTTTATAATTCGTTGCTTGAAATACAAAGACGTCCAACATAGACGATGTTAAGATAAATATGGTAGATGGAAACACAAGACGCCCGCGCCTAGCCATCCTGACCACCACTTTTTATAAAGGCGCCCACGTCCAACACATAGCCGACCGCCTGCTAGAGGGATACGGTTGGAACGGCCGCCACCACCGCCCGTACATGGACCTGGTCTCTCTCTATGTCGATCAACTGCACCCCAACGATCTGAGTCGCGAGCGGGCGGCGCGTTTTCCAAACCTGGAGATCTATCCCACCATCGCCGATGCCCTGACTCTGGGCGGATCCGAACTGGCTGTGGACGGGGTTTTGCTCATCGCCGAGCAGGGCGACTACCCGATGAACGAAAAAGAGCAGCAGCTCTATCCGCGCTACCCGTTTTTCAAACAGATGGCCGCAGTTTTTCGCGCTTGTGGCCGCAGCGTGCCGGTGTTTAACGACAAACATCTATCGTGGAACTGGGAATGGGCTCGGGAGATGTACGATGATGCACAGGAGTTAGGTTTTGCGATGATGGCCGGCTCGTCCCTGCCGGTCACTCGGCGCACCCCGGCGATCGATCTACCCCTGGGGGCCGAGGTGGAGGAAGCCATGTGCGTGGGCTGTAGCTGGGTCGACGGCGGCGATTTTCACGTCTATGAACTTATTCAGGCCATGGTCGAGCGTCGCCGGGGCGGTGAGTGTGGGGTGCGCTGGTTACAGGCTTATCGGGGCGAGGCGTTCTGGCAGGCGCACGCCGAAGGTCGCTGGTCTAAGGAGCTCTTCGAGGCCGGTATGAGTCGCAGTCACCAGCTGACGCCGGCGCGGGCCGGATTTAATCATGTCCTTGCCAACCTGGACGAAATGCACCAAATAGTCGACGATCCCCGGGCCTACCAGTACGAACATTTGGACGGCTTCAAATGCACCCTGATTTTGCTCAACGGCTTGCTGGCCGACCTCAACTTTGTCGCCCGCATCGCAGGACAAAGCGCGCCGTTATCGACGAACTTTCATTTGCCGGCGCCCGGGGCGTACGCTACCCTGGCAAATTTTTTCTCGCCCCTGGTAAACAATATTGAAGCCATGTTTCTCAGCGGCAAGCCGACCTATCCGGTGGAACGGACTCTGTTGACCACGGGCCTTACCGCGGCCGGGGTTGAGAGTCTGTACCAGGGGCAGAAGAGATTGACAACGCCCCACCTCCACATAGCCTACCAGCCCAATCCTCAGTCGACCTTTTGGCGGACCTGAGCACTGCAGTTCTAATACCGAATCGATCTCAACCTACTACGCGGGGGTTGGGTTTGTTGTAACCGCCCTCGACATAGGGGAATTTTTTCTCGACGTCGTCGATGAGCTCGACGCCAAAGCCCGGTTTATCTGGCAGCTCCATCACCCCGTTGACCACCGTGAGCGGTTCGACAAAGATCTCTTCCTTCAGCGGGTTGTGCGTCTGATTCAACTCGCAGTACTCGCCGTTAGGAATGCCGGCGACAAAATGGGCGTTGGCCATAGTCGAGCCGCCGCCGTGCCAATTGTGCGGGATGCTGGTGATGCCGCGCAGGTGGGCCATGCGGGAGATATACCAATTTTCAGTAAGACCGGTGACGTTGCAGTCGGTCTGGACGATATCGAGAGCTTGGCGGTCGAGCCATTCCTGCGTTTCGAAACGTTCGTGGAAACGCTCGCCGCCGGAGACCTTGACGGTGGGCAGGGCCTCTTTGAGTTGCAGGAATAGGTCGATATGTTTGAGGGCGGTGCCGCCGAAGGCTTCTTCAAACCAATAGAAACCCAACTCTTCCAACGCGGGCGCAAAGTCGGTGATGATGCTTTCCAAAGAGCCGCCCTGGGTGCCGATGCCTTCGTGCATGAGGCGAAAGTCGGGGCCCACTGCCTGGCGCAGGCGCTGTAGGATGGGAAGGTAATGGTCGAAATTCATCCCGGCGTGCTGCCAGTCGGTGCCGCAGCGAAACTTAAAGGCGTCGTAACCTTGCTCCTTGTAGCGCAGCGCCTCCTCGATGAGAAATTGCTCGCCGTTGTTGTACCACTCGTGTTGGACACCGGCGCTGGCGTAGATCTTAATTTTTGCCGAGGCTTCAAAATCGGTGGCCAGGAGCTGGTAGACGGGCAACCCCTTGGCTTTGCCGATGATATCCCAACAAGCTATATCGATGCCGGCCCAGGGCGCGCGATTGTGCCGATTGTCGTTGCCGCGGTTGGCCAAAAGTTCGACATCAAAGGGATTCTTGCCGATGAGCAGCGGCCGGATGACTGTTTCGGTGTACTCCTTTATGTAGCCGGGCCCTTCATACGGCGTGCCTTCGCCAATACCGACGATGCCTTGATCGGTGAAGATCTGGGTGATGGCCCCGTCGGTCTTCCACACCTGGTAATTGGCGCTGCGCCATAGATCGCCGCCGGCATCGACGTAGGAGAGGGGGATGACGCGGACATCGGTTATTTTAATGGGTTCGCGTTTGATTCCGTCCAGGGGGTGATTGCGCATCGGTTGTCTCCTATTAGTTGAGCGTATGTTTTTTGACTACGCTGTTGAGCAATAATATTGTTTCATTGCCATCACTTCAAGGGTGTCGACCCTTTATTGACAAGGGGGAGGTGCGCGTCCATATTCGATCCGGCCTACTCATCTAGCTTGCAACGGAAGAAAAATGAAATATCGCACATTGGGAAGAACCGATTTGGCGGTGAGCCAAATCGCCTGTGGTACCTGGGCCTTTGCCTCAGATGCCGCCCCTTTTAGTGCCCAAGATTTGGCCCGGGCCGAATCCCTACACCAGAAAGATTACGCCGCCGCCTAATCCTCGTCCATAATTTATGAAACGCCTGCCTTTCTTTTACGGTTGGGTCATGTTGCCGGCGGTGATGTTAGTGAGCATTTGCACGTCGCCAGGCCAGACCTTCGGCATCGCCATATTTAACCCGCATTTGCGTGCCGCCCTGGGGCTGTCGAATAGCGAGTTGAGCGGGGCGTATATGGCGGGCACGGTGTTGGCGGCGTTGCCGTTGATCTATGTCGGGGCCTTGATGGATCGCTATGGGCCGCGCCGCACTCTAGTGGGCGTGGTGGTCTTATTCGGCATTACCTGTTTGGGCATGACCCAGGTTTCGGGGCTTTTCACTCTTTTTCTCGTCTTCTTCTTTTTGCGCTTTTTAGGGCAGGGCTCGATGAGCATGCTGGCGCGCAATGCGCTGGCCATGTGGTTCCACAGGCGCTTGGGGTTGGCCGGCGGTTTAGCCAATGTGGGCATGGCGGCGGCGGTGGGAGGCATGCCGGCGCTGGGCATTGTGCTAATCGAGAGCTACGGCTGGCGCGGGGCGTATGCGGTGTTGGGCGTAGCGGTTTGGCTGGTGGTCTTGCCGCTGCTGGTCTTTGTTTTTCGCGATCGGCCCGAAGAGATGGGACAAATGCCCGACGGGGGCCGGGTCGCCGAGGATGAAGCAGGCGGGCCGATGGCGGCCGACGAAGGTGCATTTACCTTGCAGCAAGTATTTCGTTCGCGCACCTATTGGATCGCCATTTCTTGTATGGCCTCGTGGTCGATGAGCGGTACGGGCGTGCAGTTCCACATCGTCTCGATCTTTGCCGGTCGCGGGCTGGATGCGGCGGCGGTGGCGACGATGTTTACGATCTACGCCGTTATTATTGCCAGCAGTCGTCTGCTTGGCGGCATATTGGCCGACCGCGTGCCGTTGCATTTGCTTTTAGCAGCGGCCCTACTGTGTCAGTGCGCGGCACTGATTTCACTCACTCAATTGCAGGCGGCGTGGCTGCCACAGGTATTCCCCCTATTCTCGGCGCTGGGTAGCGGCATGTCGGTGTCGGTGGGCGAGACCATGTGGGTGCGTTATTACGGTCGGCGGCACCTGGGCAAAATTCGCGGTTCGGTAGCGACCATTGGCGTCGCCGCTTCGGGGGTTGGGCCTTTTGTGATGGGGGTAGCCTACGACGTGTTTGGCGGATTTAGCCAGGTACTGTGGGTATGTGCTGGGTTGGCAGCGGCGTTGTCGGTATTGGCTCTGGCGGCCACAGCGCCCAAGCGCGTTGCGGCCACAAATTAAGCTCCTACTTGACCAGATGCTAAAAAAGCCCTTTATAATTCTTGCTTGTCACTTAAAATTATTTCAATGGATTTATAGCGATATAGATGAGTGAGAAGAGGATCTATTTATGAATGTCCGCGAAGAATTTTTAAGTAATTACATGGTCCATCTAAAAGGCGCCCTACCTCGGGAGTTGTGCGAGGATTGGGTGCAGGACTACTTTGTGCGGACAGGCATCGACGAGTCCGATCCGAGTACCCTGCCACAAGAAGCCAGCCGTTTTTCGGAGCGCACTCGCACTTTATCTATGGCCGAGGCGTCGCCGCTGACCTGGGAGGTCATTTGTGAGCTTCTGGGTGGTGAAGATAAGATCGATGAGCGCACCCGCTATTTTTCTAATAATTTCAACCTCAATATCAATAGCGGCGCCGACAAACCCTGGCAAGGCCCCTCGGCTGCATCGCCGGGTTGGCATAAGGACGGCTGGTTTTTCCGCCATTTCCTCGACAGTCCCGAGCAGGCGCTGCTGTGCTTGGTGATCTGGCGCGATATCAAAGCGCAAAGCGGCGGCACGTTTTATGCGCCCGATTCGGTGCCGCCGATCTGCCGTGAGTTATTAGCCCACCCAGAGGGTTTGTCGCATAGGCATGCTTTCGGCCAGTTTATCCAAGAGTGTACGGATTTTCGCGAAATGATCGCCGAGACGGGAGATGTGATTATTCTGCATCCTTTTGTGCTGCACGCCTCGTCGCAGAACCCTTCTGGCCGCATCCGTTTTATGAACAATAAAGTCGTCTCCCTCAACCAACCCATGCAGTTTAATAGGCCGGACGGTGCTTACACGGCACTGGAGGCGAGTATATTGCAAGCACTCGAGGTGGATTCACTGGACTTCCATATTACCGGCCAGCGCTTGTGCAGCGAAGATTTCAGCCAGCTAAAAGAAGAAGAAGTAGCTTAAACAAAGAGAGCACGAGGAGCATTATAGCGTGGTGATGAAGAGTGAAACCTGTATTGGCAAGACCTCCGGCAAACCACTGACGGAGTATGAATCCGAGCGTGAGGCCCAGGAGGGGGCCGATCACGCTCAATCCAGCTATGGCCGCAAGCTGGTCCCCTACCAATGTGACACCTGCAGTTTGTGGCACCTGGCGCCGGAAAATCGTCAGACGCCCAGCACCAAGTGCCCGGTATGCACCAGTACGGATGGCAAACCGAAGGATTCGTACCGCAACCAGAGTGAGGCGCAACGTCGCGCCGATCTTCTGCGCCAGGAGCAGGGCGCGACCTTGCGCGTCTACGTTTGTGAGCATGGCCATGGGTGGCATCTGACCAAGGGGTATGAGCGCTGATGGCGGCAAAGGATCTCCACGATATTAATATCAACAAGAAATGGATCATACCAAATCGAAAGGTCGATATGAAACGGACGATGTTGTGCAGTGTCTTACTGGTGTTGTCGTTGTGCGGTACTGTTCTCGCCGAACAGGCAGCCGGCATGGTTTTGTATTTTCAATCTGAAGGGGAGGTCTATTTATTATTGGCCGAACACGCGGAAAGCAAGAGAGGATGGGCAGGTTTTGGCGGCGGCGCCCGCGAAGGTGAGACCGCGACGGAGACGGCGGCGCACAAAGCTGAAGAAGAATCGCGCGGTTATTTTAAAGGTGCCGACCTGCTAGTAAAAATAAAAGACCAAGCCCCGGTAGTGGACGGGGACTTCCCCTCCTATTTCGCCGAGGTCGACTTTGTCCCGGCGCCGCGGGTGATGAACCACCCCGTACCCGAAGACAACGACGCCTATTTAGAGCGCAGCACCTTTGCCTGGATTCCCTATTCTACTATAGAACCTTTTTTGCAGCAGGATATTGATCGGACCAAGAAGTACCTGGTCGATCCCGCCTTTTTACCGGCCGGCAGTCAAACGCAGTGGCTCTGGCCTATTTGGCTGGGCAATATGCGCAAAGCCGTTGTGACCCAGGCTCTACCATGGAAAAAGAAATAGGTTGCGATTTTCTTGCGCCGTTCTATCTGATCAGCGCCATCCGGCCCACCGTAGCAAAATCTTCTCCAGCCTTAAGCCGGTATAGGTAGACGCCACTTGCCGCCGGGCGCCCTTGGTCGTCGAGGCCGTTCCAGGCAGTGCGATACCGGCCTGCTGCCAGCGTCTCATCGTTGTGCAAAACGCGTACGCGGCGCCCCAGCATATCGTAGACAATAAGACGCACCGGCATCGCCTCTGCTAGGTCGAAGGCAATGATGGTATTGGCATTAAATGGATTGGGCCAATTGCCGTGCAGTCGAAATACCTGCGGTCCGTTGGCGCTCTGTTCGACAACCGCTGTCTGGAGTCGGTTGGGGGCACCCGGTGTGGGTTGGTCGACGGTCTGAAAGTCTCCTATGACATCGGGCACTCGTGCAAAGCTGGTGGCCGCTGCGGATTGGCCTTCCTCCCAGCCGCTGCGATCGACCAATAGGCCGTCCGCCGTCCAAATGCCCAGTTCTTCACTGCTGCCGAGTGCGAATCCAGGCCAGGCGTCTTTATCTAGCTGGATTAGTTGGTAGTCCCCCGCTGCGATAACCACACTGGCGGGAAAGGCCACGCGCCTATCTACATCGGTTAGATCGTCGGCTAACACAAATCCAGCAAGCTCTAGCGGCGTCTCCGAGGCATTGTAGAGTTCGAACCAGTCGAGTGGCTCCCCCCGAGCCGCGACTTCGTTGATGATCAGACCAATGTCGGCCCTAACCTCGTCCTGACCTTTGTCGCTAGCGTTGGCACTAGGTTTATCGCCCCAGCAGAAATCGGCAGCAGCGAGGGGCCAGGGCCAGGCGGGCGGTTGTGGATCGAGATCAGCCAGGATTTCGACCCGGCGGCGGCGGATGAATCGACGCACGCGTTCTGCGTCTTTGTCGGCGGCCTGCCGCGTTTTGGCCAGCGCGTGCGTCTGGACGATGGCCGCCATCTGGTCGGTGAGCGCTATGAGTTCTTCTTCGTTCCAGACGGTATCGAGAATTTCTCTGAGTCGCAGTACATACGCCTGGCGCGTCGTCTCTTCTCTGTATAAACGGTGGGCGATGGCAAAGTAGGGATCACTGGGATGGGGTGCGCCCGAGGTGGTGGAATGACAGGGCGCGGCAAAAAGAGTGGCCGCGGTCAGTATATATGATAGCCACCCTCTGATCCATGGAGTTAGGGAGCTCCGGCATGGTCCTTGGCTATCCTTCATTGCGTCCTCCTCGTCTGCCCCGCTAGGTTTCATCGTCAGAAATGGACGGAAAGGACGGCTTCAATCCGTCAGGGTTTGTCCTATTTCATAGCTTATCAAAGCCAAAGAGCCACATGCCTGTGAACTCGCCGTCATTGGGCATTAGAGACCAGCCCGCTTCTAGCGCAATCCAGTCCAAGTCGTATTGGTAGAGACCGTAGAGCGGCCTGCCACCTTCGTTGGCCTGCCCAAACCGAAATGTCAGCCCGCTTGCCTCGTCCGCCTCATCACATCTCCCTGTGTCGCTGATCACCGTCAGCTCGTTCAGAGTGAACTCCCAGGCGAAGGAACACAGGGCGCAGGGCTCGACGGCGCTGGCGTTGCTTATCTCATAAGATAGCTCGCAACGGGCGCCGCTGCTAAAATGCCGCAGGTAGCTGACGGAACCGCGGCCTGTGTTCAGGTTGAGTTGCCCCGACCACGCGGTAGGGCGTTTCTCACAGCCCCAACACTCGCACCCAGTGCACTCTGGGGTCCCCTTGGGCCGGACGGAGAAGCCGACCGAATCCACCGATGCGGAGCCGAATAGGCCGATGCCATTCTCGACGTGAAAAAGCGGCCGCTGAAACCCTTGACCGGCCTCCCCGCTGCCCCTGTCCGCATCGACATTGTCGGTGCGCACCAGATCGAACCAGTTCTGGTCGACGGCGTAGAGCTTGACCTTGTAGCGCCCGGCAAAGTGGATGCCGTTCCAGGGTAGGTAGAGCGCCCCGTCTTCCACCCCCAACGGGGGCGAGGTCTCGTTGCGCTCAAGGTCATCCTCGTCGATCCAGTCGTTTTCGAACAGCGGCGGGCTGAAGAGCTCGAGGTTGGACACAGCGACCTGGTAGGAAGCCGCTGCGCCGTCGGCTTGGAGCCGGGCTTGCAGCACGCCCTGGGTCCACTCTAGCTGGTTTTCCGCTGCCGCATAGACCTCGTCGCCGATCTCGGAGAACAGCCGCAGGTGCCGTAGGGCGGTCTCCAGGTCGTCGTCCAATAGCACCAGTTCGCCAATGCGCAGGCGCTGCGGCGTCTGCGTCGTGGCGCGCACGACCGGATCGTCTGCCGCTTCAACGCGCAGCTCATAGGTACGGCCGGGCTCGACCAGCGTCGCGCCGTACCTAGGCAGGTAACGTCCGGCCACCTCCGGGTCGGGGTGGTACTCAAACACCAAGTCGTCGGTCCGTATGGAGACGCTTGCCCCGACCAGCGCCGTTTCCTCCGCCGCATAGGGAACACCAGGGGCTGCCGTACGCTGCAGAAAAATTTGAGGCAGGGGCGCGTCGACGATGAGAATGGCGTCGACGACGATCAGGTTGTCCTCGCTGGGCCCGAAGAGATCGCCGGGGTCGCGGTCTGCGGCTAGGGGACCGGGTGCGCCGCAGGACAGGTGCGGCAGAAGGGCTAAAAGCAGCAATAGAATATGCATGGTAGCTCTCAAAACTTGAAGTCGAAGCCGCAGGTCGGCATGATGGGAAGCATTTTGGCGACGGCCGGTTTCTTGCCGCTATTATCGGGATCGTACTGAATGAACCATTCGTTGCGACGATTGTAGACGTTGAAGATCTGCAGGTAGAATTCTGCTTCTGCACCAAAGGGCTGCAGCCGACGCCGCACGCTGACATCCAGGCGGTGGTAGGGCAAGAGGCGGGCCGTGTTGCGCCGGGCGGCGAGGTAGCGGTCGACGGGGATGGCGGAGGTCGGCTCGCGCAGCGTGTAGCGCGCCGACGCCGGCGTGTACGCCTGGCCCGCGCCGTAGACGAAATTTGCTGTCCAGCTCCACTTGGTTAAACGATAGGTCATTGTCAACGAGACGTCGTGTCGGCGGTCGTACTTGGGTGGAAAGGAGCGGCCGCCGTCGATTTCTGGGAACGTCCGCCGCGTCGATCCCAGGGTGTAACCCAACCAGCCGCTGAGGCGCCCACGGCGCTTCTCGGCGAACAGCTCCAGGCCAGTGGCATAACCCTCGCCTCCGGTTTTGAAGAGGTCCTCGGAGGTCTCTTGTTCGACATTCTCCTCCGCCTCTTGGTCGATGACGACGAGGTTGGACAGGTCCGTGTAGTAGGACTCGAGACTGACTCGGTAGGTAGGGGATGGCTCCCACTCCACACCCGAAACCGCCTGCCAGGAGCGCCCGGGCTCCACTGTCTCGTCGAGGGAAATCCAGACGTCACCGCCACTGAAACCCTCGGTTGATACCAATTGTAGGTACTGCCGGTAGCTGCCACCGGCGAGCTTGAGGCGCAATCCTGGCTGCAGCACCCGACTGATGGAGAGGCGCGGATTGACGAACAGGCGCTTACCCTCCTCGTAGTAGGTTCCACGCAGGCCCACACGGGCTTCGGTCAGCGGCGACACCTGCCAATTGTCCTGAATGTAGGTCGACAGCAGGTAGGGCTCGACGACCTCGTTGCCCTCGTACTGGTCGAACTGCCAGCCGTAGTCGAAGCGGTAGAAGGTTAGATCAACCCCCGTGGCAACGGTGTGATCGGCAGCGGCGAAGTAGTCCAGATCTGCCTTGAAGGTGACGTCCCGGACGCGGTTGCGCAGGGCGATGGGGGTGCCGAAAAAATCTAGGTTGATAGCGCTGCGATACTTGGAATACAGCGCGATCATGCGCCCGAAGAGGGCCGGCGAAAACACGTGCGTCCAGCGCCCGGTCAGCGCCCGATTGCCCCAGCTATTGCCGAAGGCGAAGCTGTTGGTGCTGTCGGCCAGAGCGACGTCGAGATGGTCATCGCCTCCGTAGGCACTGATCATGAGGTTGTCATTGGCACTCAGCTGGGTATTGGCCTTGGCGTTGACGTCGTAGAACCAATAACCCAACCCGTCCAGGTCGTCGACGGCTCCTCGGATGAGCCGCAGCATCGGGTCGATGTAGGTGCGGCGGCCGGCCACCATCCACGAACCGTTGCCCAGCGGTCCCTCGGTCATGAGTCGGCTGGAGATCAGGCTGGCGCCGCCGCTGGTGCTGAAATTGCGGCGGTTGCCGTCGCGGTTCTGGACGTCGAGAACGGCACTCAGGTTACCGCCGTACTGGGCGGGATAGGCCCCCTTGTAGAAGGTGACGTCCTTGATGGCGTCTGGGTTGAAGGTGGAAAAGATGCCGAAGGCGTGCGAAGGGTTGTACAGGCGTACCTGGTCGAGATGGATGCCGGTCTGGTCTGGTCCACCCCCGCGCACGTAGAGTCCGCTGCTGTAATCTGAGGCCGTCTGCACTCCCGGCAATAGCTGCAGGGATCGCAGCAGGTCGGGCTCGCCCATGGCCGGCATCTGCCGCAGGCTTTTCATTTTCATGACCACGACGCTGGGTTGGTGTCTCAGTTCGTTTTCTGCCGGGCCCGCTTTCGCCGTCACCACGACGCCGCCCACGTGCACGGACTCCCGCGTCAGCTCGATGTCCTGGCGCAGTTCCTCTCCGGCCGCCAGGGAGAGCGTGTCCCGGTACGCCGCGTAGCCGATGTAGGAGACGGTGACCACACAGGTCCCCACCGGAATGTCTGGTACGGCGTAGTAGCCTTCTGAGTTGGCAATCGTCCCCATTCTTGCATAACCCTCGATCGCGACGGCGACCGTAGCGCTGGGCAGGCTCTCCCCGTCGCTGCGATCCCTGATAAAGCCGCTGAGGATGCCCGTGTCTTGCTGACTCTTGGGAGCTTGGGACGGCACGATGGCGAGCTGCCCTTCGCTAGTGACGAGCAGCTCTGTAGCGGTTTTTTCCATCACATAGATGAGGGCTTCCAGGGCGTGTACGTCTTCCATGCGGACGCTCATTCTCATATCAACCGGAATGCGACTGCGGTTGTAGTTCAGTGAGAAGTTGCCTTGGCGCGCGATTTCGGCTAGTGCCGCCTCGAAAGACACGTCCTCGAGATCGATGGATACCACCGTGAGCACGGACTTAGGCACTCTCAGCCCGCCGAACTCGATGAAGGAGGTCTGTGCGGACGAGGGGGCGTGCACAGCGGCTAGTACGGCCACCATGGTGAGCCAGGTCAAACGAATTGCTCGCTGCAGAATGAGGCTATGGCGAGACACTGAGCATTGTTTGTCGAACTGGTGGTGTGTCGACAGCCATAGCGGGATTCTCGAACTTTGCAGCTGCGGCCGGCGCAACATGAGCGGATCAACGCCCTCGAAGCGGATCTTTCGACCGCAATCGAACCGAATCGTCAGTGCGCTGGTATTCCAAACCGGTCAGACCCGAGATCAGCTCCAGCGCATCCTCCAGGGATTGTGTCTGGATATGTACGGTGAGTTGCTCGGCCGCTATCGACGTGTCTTCAAGCATGAACTGGACACTGTGCCAGCGTTCTAATTGATACAGGATTTCATGCAGCGGCACGTTATCAAAAAATGCTTCGCGCTGCATCCATCCCAGCTGTTTGTCGATATCAATAGAGTGCGGTGCGGTCGGCCGCCCGTCTTGCGGCAGTGTGCTCATCTGCCCCTTAATGATCTCAACGGCTTCCTGTGTTTTTCCCTCAGCGCCGAGTGAAACCTTGCCTTCCGTCACCGCGACGGAGACTCGTTGTTCCGGCTCCCACGCCCTTACGTTGAATTTTGTTCCCAGAACTTTAACGACCGCTTCGTTGGCGTGGATGACAAACGGTTTGTCTACATTAGATATTACCTCAAAATAACCTTCCCCACTGAGCAAGACCGTGCGGTTGTCGTCGCTAAATTCTGCTGGATATTGCAAGGTACTGCCGGCGTCCAGTCGAATTCGGGTGCCGTCGCTCAAGGTGATTTCATTATGGGTGCCGCTCTCAACGGCTAAAGTCACCCATGCAGGCGCCTGTTTGCGCGACGAGAACATGGTCGTCTGCTGGGCCCAGAAGTAGGTCAGTGAGCAGACTATGAGCAGGACCGCCGCCGCCGCATAACGCCGGATGGGGTAGAGCTGTGGTTGGAACCACTCGATCGCGCGCCCGGCCATGCCTTGACGGCGGCGGTCCTGGGGAATTTCAGCTGGGGTGGCAATTCCCGTCTTGGCGGCAATCTCGCCCCACAGCCTACTTACATCAGCTGTCTTGGACTGAGTATCCGGGGTTTCCCAGACGGTGCGCATAGATGCGATGAGGCGCTGTTTTTCAGGCTCCGAAGCGATCGCGGCCTCCACCTGGGCCTCCTCCTCTTCGGAGCATTCACCCGATAAATAACGCGCCAGCAATGTCCAGTCGGATGATTCGCTCATAAGTCCTCCATTTTACTTGGGTCCCCTGCCCAAGACCGGTATCAAAATAGGCTGTGCGACACTGAAGAGGAAAATTAAAAACGCAGTGAAAGTTGCGCTCCGACTCTACCGCTCTGGGCATCTATACTGGGGTTGAGGCTCAACTTATACCCCGCTGTTTTACCGTATTTATAACGCACGGCGTCCCTCTTTCTCTCAATCGTTTTTATGCCGTCGATCCAGTCGTGCAGTATCTCACCCAGTATCAGACCTGCGCCCAGAACTATGAATGCACCTCCACCCCCATCGGTTTTGCGGTCGAGCTTTTTCAGCCGGTAGGTAAATACGCCCCCTTCTTCCTCAATGGGTATTTTCTTATAACGCTCTATCGTACCGTTATCCCCGGTTACGTCGACGGTTTGCAGATCTGTTTTTTCCCAAGCGTTGTCCTTCTCGTCCATCAGAGCGGCGCCGAGTATAATGGAAGCGCCCCCCAGTACGGCAGCGCCGACATGCATCCATCCTTCTCTTCTTTCGCCGGCATAAAAATGCAAGGTCCCGGGCAGTGGCACCGACATCAAAATTAGGCCAACGCCCAGTCTGCGGTTGGCGTCGGTGTATTCCTCCAGGGTCATTTCAGCCGGCACTGGCCAAATGGGGACTTCATTCAGTATTTCCCCTCCGCTCTTGGCTTGCGCTGCTGACTCTGTGCTAGCCAAGAGCGTGAGTGCGCAATACAGCGCTGCGAAAATTCCGCTCATTTTTTTCATACTAGACCTCCAGGTTTAAATGAAAACAAAAATATATGAGTGCTTATCACTCGGAATATATCTACTGGCTCACCTGTAATACCCTTAAGGCTGTGGTTACCCTGACAAGGATATAAAAAAATTCCGGCATGGTTCAAAAAGGGCGATTTTAGGGTAACACAGGCACAGTGATAGCCTCACCGGTTGGTCTCCCGATTTTCGGTAGTGTCGACCGAAAGGGCCTAGCTC
>Ga0114999_10001524_pt1 | contig 32104 bp, 34 predicted proteins | sample ArcticOcean_MG_C_3_FD_89820 | JGI IMG/M metagenome (GOLD analysis project Ga0114999, IMG submission 89820) | Marine microbial communities from western Arctic Ocean - ArcticOcean_MG_CB8_126 | ecosystem: Environmental > Aquatic > Marine > Oceanic | place: Arctic Ocean: Canada Basin | collected...
CTCCACTCTTTTTCGTAGGATGATATTTATTTGGTTCGGGTAAGTTATAATCGCTGACGCGCCCGAACTTCCGCTCGATCATTTTCGGGTTATAAATCCAGAGAGAGCCCATTGACAGCGCATCGCCAATAAGTGAACCGAGGAGGAGAGCTTTTAATTGAGATTGCATGCTTAGCTTAACCCCCAATCGCCTGATTAATTTTTTGATAGTACGAGAGGGATTATCTCATACCTTTAATTAAAGGAGACAGTAAATCGAGGATGTTTTCAATTTTCTAATAGGGAGTGCAGTATAAAATACAGTCTTTCGAATGGGTGTGAAAGTTTCAATCTGACTTCAGGCTTTGAATGGTTTCTTTGCGGTCGCCGCCTAGGTAACGGATGACATCGATGACATCAATTACAAGGGATACAGCGTTAAGTGTCATCAGGACCCTGATCCATATGCCGTAAATAGTTTCGGGCGGATAGTAGCTAAGACGCGTCCATAGGAAATAAAGCAGAGGGAACCAGAGAAAATGGCCCAGCCCCACTAACCGCGTAAAGCCGGATAAGCCAGTTAAGACGGTCATGAGAATCATGCTGCCAAACAAATTACCTACAACTACCTGGGCCTCCAATCGGTTGATGAAAAAGAGCGGGACGATCAGGTTTACTGTAACCAATAACATTACCCATATTTGCCATTGTAGGGGCATGCGCAGAATACTTTGGTTGAATTTTATGAAGGCTTTCATGGTTTTATTATTTAATGAATTTCTTTTTAATACCAAACGTACATTTAGCAAAGAGATTAAAAATAGAGCCTTATTCCCAGAAATTTACAATTGATGGATATTCACATAACGAATAGGGTAGTGCGATATGATTACCATTACTGCAGATCAATTGAACAACCTGACAAGGGATGAATCTGATTTAAAGATCATCGACGTACGCCTATCAGAGCATTTCGATCGGGAACGTTTACCAGGAACTCAGAATAATTGCGTCTTTGAAATTGATTTTGTGGAACGTATATTAGAAATGGTTCCAGAGAAAGGTTTACCCATTTGCGTTTACGGTGCGGCGGCAGATAGTTACGAATCGAAAGTGGCGACAGAAAAGCTCGAGAGAACGGGCTATAAAAACGTGTATGACTTCCGAGGCGGTGTGGATGCCTGGCGCGAAGCGGGATTTGCAGTGGAAGGAACAGGGCAGATTGTAGATCAGGAGCAGTCACCCGTAGAAGGTAAGCGGCCGATTGATACGTCGGAAAGTTTAGTTGAATGGACGGGCCAGAATTTGGGGAGCAAACATTGGGGGTCACTGCAATTGAAGTCGGGCCAACTCGAATTTGGTAACGGTTGTTTGGTGAGTGGATTCTTTGTTCTCGATATGCACTCAATTACTGATCTCAATATCGAGAATAAGGAGATGAGAAAAGTTCTCGAGGAACACTTAAAAAGTGATGATTTTTTTGATTGCGATAGATTCCCCGAGGCGAAATTTGAATTAACAAACGTTGATTCTATTGCCGGTGCTACACTCGGTACGCCGAATTTTAATTTTACCGGTGATTTTACGCTTAAAGGGATAACTCAAGGTATTCAATTTAACGCAGTTTGTGAATTTAACGATGAGGGTCAGTGGATAGCTCAGGCAAACTTTGATCTCGATCGCACACGATGGAATATAATCTACGGGTCCGGAAGGTTTTTCAGGGGATTAGGAATGCACGTCGTGAATGATTTCATAAGCTTGCAACTGAAAATCGTAGCTTGATACGGAGAATTGAGCTTAAGCAGTCGGTTTTCAGTGCGCCAGTGCGCACTAGTTACACACATACCATTGTAAATCAGTAGCTTGTGATATATGGGGTCGTATTCTCTATTTATATTTAAAAAAACAGGAACCCCGCTTGACAACATACCAACTAGTCGGTTTATTACGACTATGACACCCGTTAAAGCCCCAGAGGATACACGAAATAGAATTCTACAGACCGCGTTTGAAGAAATCCATAAAAACGGTTTTCAGGGCAGTAGTATCAACCAGATCGTGGAAGAGGCCGGTATTACCAAAGGTGCACTCTTTCACCATTTCAAGAGCAAAAAAGAACTGGGTTACGCAGTCATTGATGAAATTATCCATGGGATGATTAAAGAGGAGTTCATCGATACCCTTAATGATTCGAGTGATCCCATCCAAGATTTGAAAAATCTAATACTGACGAATAGAAAACAGGCATGGGAAGATCCGTCTCATCTCTGTAATGGGTGCCCCTTGAACAACCTCGCCCAGGAAATGTCTCCACTTGATGAAGGTTTTAGAACGAGAATAGAAGGAGTGTTTACCGAGTGGAGAGCGTGTTTCGCCAAAGCTTTTAAAAATGGAATTAAAGCGGGAACTGTCGCACCCACAGTGTCACCAGAATCGACGGCGGCCTTTCTTGTTTCCGCCTTTGAGGGCATTGTGGGTACTGCGAAAAGCGCCCAAAACCGGGACGTTCTCAACCATTCGGTCGATGGATTTATCTCTTATTTGGACAGTTTGAGACCTTAATATTTTTTACCGGGAATAAATACCAACCGATCGGTATCTAATTATATAAACACAAAAAAAGGATAAAAGATGATTAACAAAAATCAAAGAAAGAGAAGAGAACCAGGATCAGACAGAACAAACAGCGAGCAAATACGCGATGGGCTACATGTTCTCATTGCGAGTCTGCTTTTTGATAATCAAACCGGCGGTGATATCCGCCCCTTCGACAACCGGCTTGAAAGTATCTTTGGACCGAGAGTTAGGATTGTAGAGCGATCCATTGCGACCCAGACGGACATCGAAGCACAATAAACAGGTGAATAGAAAGGAGAATCTCAAGATGATAAAAAAAATATTTAGTATCAGTTTACTCGTCATTATCGGAGCGGCACTCTCAGGCTGTTAGACATACGGACCGAATGCAAAAAAAGGCACAGTTATTGGCGCCGGCAGCGGTGCTTTGCTCGGTGCGATGATCGGACATCAGAGTGATGAAGCAGGTGAGGGCGCTCTACTCGGGGCAGTTACCGGTGCGACGGTTGGAGGATTCAGAGGTATAAACAAAGATAGAAAAGTTGGCGTACTTCACAAGGAAGCCAGGGATCGACTTCTCAATGATCACCATTCGGTCACGATATGGCATTCACACTTCTGAGTCGATAGATTACGAGAATTCATAAAAGCAATAAATAAATCGCAACGTCATGTTGTGTAATAACAAGAAATAACAATTAAGAAAGGAACAGACAATGAAGTTAAAAAGCTACAATAAATATCAACTATTAAAGTCGGTTGCCATTGGTCTGACGGCATTAGTCGGAATGACTTTTGGATCGCAGTTATACGCAGGGTACTACGATGGAGGGCATGGTCACCGAATCAACAGTTATGGCTATGGTGATTACGGGTTTGGTCATATTCGCCACGGTGGGTTTTATGATTATGGCGATCCTTATTATAGATACAGTTATAATTGGTATGGTCCCTCACGTTTTGAATCGGCCTTGTATAATGTCCATCCGACGTATGGAAAATTGAATGGCGGTTGGAGGCATTTGGCCAAAGGAAATCTTCACGTCGCCAAGGAAAAGTTTGTTAGATTGTCAGCGAAGTCACCTACGAGCGGACTGCCGAATGTAGGGATCAGCCTTGTGGCGGCATTTAATGAAGATCACAGGACTGCAGCACTGGCCATGCGCCGCGCGTTCACACTGGATCCTGTAGGAGCGAGCGATCTACCCGCTCGGCTCGATTTAAGGGTAAAGATTCGAAAGCTGACCACTTATTACCGTGATATTGTAAACACTGAAAGTGAAAAAAATGTCGATGTGATTTTCATGTATGCGGCATTAAGTCATTTGTTGAATGATATCGAAACAGCGCAAGTCGCGGTTCAAGAGGCGATTGCTCAGGGGGATAAATCAACAGGAGCTGAAAATCTGAAAAAGCTTCTTGTGTAATACAGATAAGAAACGCATTAGTCAGACAAGATAGATTAAGAGCTGCTCTATTAGGGTAGCTCTTTTTTTATATTATTTGGAAATTCATAGTTTTAGAATACTTCGATCACCATGGTCATCGAGTAAGGAATAAAGCTTATGATTTCCGTATGAAAATCGCCCTTTAAATAATCTTTCATAACGAGCCTATAGTTTTTCAGGATACCTAGTCTACCTCGGTCAATTTTTCTTTCAGGACCAGATAAGGAAATCCAATTTCATTTATCAAGCTGGTTTCTGAATAGCGTTCACTGGCGAGGAGATGGGCGAGGAGTTCATTCTGGACGTTGAAGCGTCTGTGCCAAAGCTGAGTGCGGTATTGCGGGAAAGCTGTATTGAAATCCTCGAAGTCCTCGGGGTGCAGCGGCATGCCAATAAAGTGTTTGTCAGGATAGCGCCGCATGAATGCTTGGGGGTGATAAAACCCACTGTTAACGAGGTAGTGCGTCTCGGTTAATGCGTCAGGCGGGAGCGTGACGGCTTTCGTGGATACGGGGCCCCGAGGACGTAAATCGAGAATTCCAGTAAGACCAATTAATAAGACAGCGACGACAGCAAGCCATCGCCGATGGGGTTTGGCTTTAAGGTAAAGAGAGGTTACATCAGCGACTGCGATGAATATCGGCGGAAAAACAATAAACCAGATACGAAAGAAATGTGAAGAACGTGCGTCGTCGATAAAGATAAAATAAATGATAGCGGAGAAACCTGAAAGGATTACACTGATTTTTCGGCTCCCGATCAGGCAGAGGATGGAGACCAGTCCAAAGATTACGATTTCCCAGCGATAACGCCCATCATATAGCCACTGCGGACCGCTATGAAAAATCTCAATGAAGAGACTGCTGGCTGCATCGACGACGTCAGCATTCAGTTGCGGCACTAGCTTGGAGAGGAGATTATACGAATCGCCGCGCGTGGCGAGACCATCCCAGGTAAAGACAAAAGAAGAATTTGAGATAACTTCGTGATTGCGCCACCAGTGTAAAAAAACAGGTACAGTGGCAGCGGTACAGAAAGCGATGCCGCGATGCAATTTTCGAAAAAGCGGAAAAAACAGAAACGCGGTAAACACAAAATGAAGACGCGTGGAGAGACAGAGCCCGAATAATATTCCACTCACGATCGCCGTAATTGCGCCTCGACCGCGAAGCGTTAGCAAGAGTGACCCCGTCAGTAATGCGAGGGCAAAAGCTTCTGAACCGAACTGGCAGCTGAATGCTACCGCGGGTCCAAAACAAGCCATCAAAAATCCACCCGCGAAGGCACCTCCTGTATCCGCACCACGCCAATAAAGAAAAAGGGTGAAAAACAGGCAGGCGAGGAGAGAGAATACAGCCGCGATCCACTGCAGAAAGTTTGAGGGCGCAACAGTTGCAGCCAAGTAGTGCCAAACTGGACTGTACCAGATATAGGGTTGGTTTTCATAGAGCGTAAAACCTGCTCCGGAACGAATATTGTCTACCAGTTGGATGTGACGCCAGGGATCTACGCGGGGTAAATCAGTCCAAGTAACAAAGATTACACGGCAGATCACGGCCAGAAATAAAATGAGGATGAGACCAATGACAAAGGGTCTGGTAAACTGCGGAAATTCAGTATCGCCTGAAATCGAATTTTGGTTATCCACTGCCATTTTAAATGAATTAAAATAAAGACGTTGCACGGCGACGTCACGAAGAGATTAGCTTAGCTCCCAACGATCCTTAAATCTATTGTTTCTCCCCATGATGGAAATGAAAAGTAAAAAAAATAAGGTAATCTCAGTACAGGTTGTCGTAGCGGTTGAACTTGGATAAGAGAACTGCGTTTTCAAAAGACAGCTATACAATTAGTTTAATAAAAGAAATATCATTTGATACTCCTTTACTCTTTATGGGATTTTAAATAGAGCTAGTTTAATGAAAAAGAAGGGGCTTAGACTGGAAAATAAAGTGGCGCTGATTACGGGAGCTTCAAGGGGTATAGGGAAAGCAATGGCCGTTAGATTTGCCGCAGAAGGGGCGGCGGTTGCCGTGAATTATGTTAGTAGCAGTAAAGCGGCGGAGCAAGTATGCCGCGAGATTATAGATTCCGGTGGGCGAGCAATTTCATTGCAAGCTAACGTAGCCGATGCCAAGGCCGTACAACGAATGGTGAAATCGGTTGAAGATGAATTTAAAAAGATAGATATTCTCGTTAATAACGCAGGAATTTTAAAGACGATCGATTTAATGGATGAATCACTGGCAATTCTCGATGAGTTATATGAAATAAATATAAAAGGCTATATTAATACCGTTCAAGCGGTTGTCGGGAAAATGAAAGCCAGGAAATACGGAAGAATTCTGAATATCAGTTCTATTTCTGGTATGGGGACCTCTTTTGCCGGATCAATGGGATATTCTGAATCAAAAGCGGCGGTTAATTCATTGACCAAGAGGATGGCCTTAGAATTAGGGTCTTACGGTATTACGGTTAACGCTGTAGCGCCTGGATTTACTAAGACCGACATGACAATGAAATTTGACAATAGTGAAAAGGAACTTCGCTTGATAAAATTGATGACAGATACATCGATGTTGAACCGGATTGGAGAACCTGATGATATTGCCGCACCCGCACTCTTTCTAGTTTCTGACGAAGCCAGTTTTATTACCGGACAAATTCTTTCCGTCGATGGGGGAAGAACACATTTTCTCTCCCATTCCAGTTAAACTGACTTACAGTATTCCCTTCATACTTTCTTTTCACTTGGTAATGTGAATAAGTGTTTCAATATGATCTGACTATCATGGATGAATTACTCTATATATTCGTAACAATATTTTCTCTTACCCTGGTATTGTTGGCGACGAAATTGGGGCCACAATTCCTGGTCGGAGTGGTTGTAACCTTGCTTTTAACAGCCAATATATTTTCTGGAAGGCTTACGGTTGTTTTTGGATTTATCAATACCCTGGCGCTTCCCATTTACGCCGCAATATTTCTCGCTACAGATTCCGCGGCTGAGCATTTTGGCAAGAAAGTAGCATACCAAGTGGTGTTTATGGGCATTCTTGCTCAAATATGCATGGTAATTTTAAGCCAGATAATCATACGAACCGGTTATTATGGCGACCCCGTGATTGCTGAATCTTTATCAACAGTCTTTGGTTTTCTTCCTCGCATCGTTCTCGGCTCACTGATTGCCTATACTTTCAGCCAGTACTTTGATGTTACGGTATTCCATTTTTTTAAAGAGAGATATCGAGGTAAGCATTTGTGGCTGAGGAATTGTCTCTCGACAACTATTTCACAAGGATTAGATTCCGCGATATTTCTGTTGATCGCCTTTTACGGAGTGTTACCACAATTAGGTGAATTATTTATCTCGGTCTGGATATTTAAAATAGTAATAGCATTGGTCGATACACCTTTTTTATACCTAAGCTATTGGGTGTTGGGCAAAAAGCTCCCAACGGGAGAAGCCAATTAACAGTGATCAATCGCTATCGCTCGAAGAGAAAAAACCGTAAACCCTGGAACGGGTAGCCTGGAACGGGTAGCCTGGAACGGGTAGCCTAGAAACCATACTGACTGGATACCAATTTTCAGACACAACATTAGCTACCGGACTTTACAACTATCATTAAATCAAATTAAAGTTTGATTCGTTATGACACCGGAAGAGAGATACCTATTTGATCTTCAGGGATACCTTGTCCTACCGCAGGTGCTGCCGATGGAGTTGGTGCAAAGGTTAAACACCGAAATTGATAAACTGGAGACTCTCAATGACGAGGATGCGGCCGCAATCGGTATTATGCGGAAATATCATGATCAAGTTGAGACTGGCGCAAAAGATGATTTTACCGCTGATCGATCCCGCGACTATGACTGTAACGTGTTAAGATTAGGGGGCCCGGTCGAAGAGCTGATCGATTGTCCGAATACGCTTCCTTACATCGATGCAATGATCAGTGAGCCGCTCCGGCTTGATGTATGCATGTTCATGTCACGGAATCAGGGTCGCAGCTCCGGTTTACATCACGGTTACGCTGAGCTTTTAGCATACTGTGAATATGCCTTTGGCGCCGGAGAGTTCAAATGTGTCAGTGTGAAAGTCGCCTATGCCTTGACTGACGTGGCAAAAGAAGAAGGTGCATTCGCGGTTATACCGGGAAGCCATAAAAGCAATTTCGATAATCCGATTGCCGGTCAAATACCCGATAAAAATCACCCGTTAATCGAAACCTGCCCCTGCAAAGCGGGCGATGCGGTAATATTTACCGAAGATCTCACCCATGGCGCCTTAGTGAATCGAAGCAACAAAACGAGGCGGACAATTTTTATTTCTTATGCCCCGGCGTTTCAATCGCCGAAGGGTAAATTAGCTGAAACTGCAGATAGCTTCGAAGAGAGGGCCACCCCCAGGCAGTTGGAATTAGTCAAAGGCCCCTCGCCTTTTGTCATCGCTTAGCCCAGGCAATTTACCTGAGGCTGTGGATAGTGGTTTTTCGGGCGCTCATTAGTGCGCATAGACATTACCGTTTAAAACCTCATGCACGGCTACCTGTAAAGATTCGGAGGTATAGGGTTTATCAAGAATTACCTCAATTCCAATTTTGTCTAATTCGGACTTTTCCTTTTCCAAGTCATGACCGGTAGAGGCAATGATAGCCAAATCCGGTTTCGCTCTTTTTAATGTCCGGGCTAATCTCAAGCCATCCATTTGAGGCATGATGATATCGGTCAATACCATCCGGATTTGCTTTTGGTGTTTAATGAATATCGCCAGAGCCTCAGTTCCGTCTGAGGCCGTCATAACATTATAGCCCTGTCCTTCCAAGACATGCACAACCATATCACATATTGCGGGTTCATCATCGACGACGAGTATCAACTCACCTTGTGCTTTAGGAACATGGACTTTTCACTGGTTAAGGAATTAACAACATCGTTCGTTACCCCTGGTAGAAATACTTTAATTGTACTGCCGTACCCAGCCTCACTCTCTGCGGTTATAAATCCGCCATGCTTTGTTACTATACCGTGAGAGATGGATAGCCCCAAGCCAGTTCCATGACCTTCCTTTTTCGTCGTATAAAATGGATCAAAAATTAATTTTAACGTTTCCTTAGCCATTCCATAACCTGTATCGGTTATATCAAATTTAACATAGTAACCCGCTTTTGCGTCCGGGTATACGGCGACGTAACTTTGATCCAAATATTCCTTTTCCGCTTCTATATGTATATCTCCTCCCTCAGGCATGGCATCCCGCGCATTAATGCAAATATTTAAAAGCACCTGGTGGAGTTGAGTGGGGTCCCCTTCGATAGGCCAGAGGTCATTCGGTATATTGAATTTGATATTTATATTTTTAGGAAAAGTTTATTTTGTGATTTGAATAATCTCTTTAGCTATATGCTTAGGGTGAAATAAAATACTTTCACCGTTTTCAACCCCGCGAGAAAATGTGAGCACCTGGTTTACGACGGTGCCGGCACGTTTAGCGCTTTTTTAAATCGTTTTTAAAAAAGCAATGGATTTTTCTTGAGACGGATTTGTCAGGAGCAGATCCGTGGGGAGGATAATGGGTGCCAAAAGATTATTTAAATCATGAGCTATCCCACTTGCCAGCGTCCCTATACCTTCCATTCTTTGGGCGCGTAACATTTGATAATCATGGTGCTTTTTTTCTGTTATATCAGTATTAAGCACCAGGATGGATTTCGGGAATCCTAATTTATCTTGAACCAGCGTCTGGCGACTGTGAACAGTGATTTGTTTGTTCTCCTTGGTCTTCTGTATTACCTCACCGGACCATTCTCCGTTACTAATTACAGATTGCTCAATAGCGGCCAATTTGGTTTGGTCCTCACTATAGAGAAGTTCATAAGACTTTTTATTTAGCGTTTCATTCGCCGAATATCCATAGAGTCGCTCTGCTGATTTGTTCCAAAACAATATATGGTCATCCATATTGCGAACAATGATCGCGTCAGGAGTTTCATCGAGCAGTGTAGCTTGCTCATTAATTTTCTCCATCGATAATTTGTGTTCAGTGATATCGCGATTTATACCGACTATACCAATGTATTTACCCTCTCTATCGGGGATTGGGATTTTACTGACTGACACCCATTTTATATTTCCTTTCGCATCGATGTAAGGTTCTTCCTGATTAACGATGGGCTCCCCGGTCTTTAGTATTTTTTGTTCATCAGCGTAATACCTGTTCGCAAGTTCCATTGGATATAGATCATAGTCGGTTTTACCCATCAGTTCCAATGCTGATGAGAAACCATTCATCGGCGGAATTACTTGATTACAGTTCACATAGCGACACTCACTATCTTTTACGTAGATAAAATCGGACATATTATCTATGAGGGTGCGAAACAAATTAAAGCCCAGCGTCGAATCAGTACTGAGCGCGCTTGCCATGTTTTCCAATCGATCATCTGCAGTCGTCCTTGACTCTACCGCGATGTCGCGGTTCGGAAGAACATTATAAGGATCCAATCGAGCTGTTTGAGTTTTCTTCATTGATATTACCTATTTGTTGGATAATAGGTTTGCCTATCGACCTGCGTGCCATCACGGGTGCTACTAAAGACGAACGGTTATAATGACTCACCGGGCTCAATTGGAGCAATCTAAAATACGAAATACTTAGTAAAAAAAAAGTAAAACATACTTATACAGTATTACCAAGTTGGGAGATGTTTGAGAGTGGGGCAGTTGATAATCTCAGTTTATAGTAAATGAAACTGCCACTGGTTATTTTACTTTACCCCATGCGACGGTATAGATCGCTCAGTCGATTGGAGTAGCCCCGGTCAGGACGGGGATGCGACCCCAGCTGCTTAAAAGATCAGCTATAATATTGACCGGTGATAAAAATTGATCAATAAGAGGCATTAGCTTTCTGCTCTAAGGGCGCGGTAGGCTGAAATAAGTAAATTCGACTCAAATTAATGGAAAAGAAAATAGATTACAAAAAGTACGCCATTGTTTATGTCGATGATGAGGAAAAGTCATTAGAGTATTTCAAGCGGCCCAATCTTTTGAGCTGGTATTTAAATATGAAAGATTCTCGGATAATGCGTTTTGAAATCGCTTAATATTCTGAGTGACGGTATGATTTTCAAGCCGGGTATAACTATCGAGCATGACTTTTCTTGCTATCGAATAAATCACACCGACAAAAACGATAAAGGTGAGACAGATAATGCTAAAATTTTTTTTACGAAGAGACATCGTTTTCACATAGAATTTATTCTGGTTACATCAACGGATCGACTCCAATCGATTGCAAATATAATGCTAACGAGGTATGCAGCTTAATTGGTAGTTATAGTAGTCGTAAAATATTTATGAGGTTTTAAATATTTCGCAATCCCTAATACTCAACCACAATCAATGGCAGCATTGACAGATGGTGATAGTTATCTCTAATGAGGTATAATTAAATAAGGAAATATATGGCTGTAGATTTGGCGTTAATCGAACAATTACGTGAGTTTGAAACACCTACTGTCGCGGAGTCACTGTTGGCACTGGGCTGCGCGGACAACCACAGGTATTTCACGGGTAGCGAAATCAAGCTTATGACCGCCGTGCATCATCCTATGGTTGGAGTCGCGATTTCACTTATCGTCGACACGAGCACACCGGAACTCGAAAAAAACGTCGAAGGCGTAATACAGGTGGGAGATAATATGAGCGCTTTGTCATTGCCGACGATTGTCGTCATGCACTCAGTCGGCGCGCGGATGTCGCATGAATGTGTTGCTGGGGACGGGATGTGCAAAAGCTTTCAATCTAAAGGAGCGGTGGGCCTTGTCGCCGACGGGGGCATTCGCGATATCGATGCTATAAACCAGCTTGGCTTTCCAGCTTATGCCTCGGGTGCGGTGTCTGACCATGCAACCTTAAATTACAAGCTGGCGACGGAACCGATTACCGTCAGCGGAGTTGCTATAGATCACGGTGATTTGCTGCATGGCGATTGCAACGGGGTGCACCTGATTCCGGTAAAATATTACCACGCTATTGTCGAAGCCTGTTGTCTGACGCGTGATTTCGAGACACGCGCACATATACTCAATCGGCGTACCGACCTAAATGCCGGCGAACAATTTGAAAAGGTAGGTAAGCTCGCGACAGAGCGTCAGGAAAAATGCATGGCACTGATGCTGAAAAGCTGAAGTTTTTGGAAGATTCGTTTTATAAGCTATGCCTTTTCTGGGATTATTTTAATTGGGCTTATACTGCCCCATCTGATGAGTTATGTGGGACTATCTTTTGTGTCGCGTCTTGTGATTGTCGGCACGCTCGTATTTCCCCTGGAGCTTTGACTGGCGGATCGATTCCCTGCTTATCACTACGGTTCATATACATCTCATAGCCGTTTGGGTCCTCCCCATATGGGAGAAAGATTTTAATACTTGAGGTTGTGACAGAGGACGTTATCCGCAGGAAATTTAATAGATAGAGCTAAAATTAATTTTAGCTCTATTAGTCGGCCGGCGCAGCTTATTATTGAGGACATGGTTCTACAGTTATGTCCTGCTTATGGTTAGGTGTGCATCATTTTCTGTTATAAATAACTTATGTGAGGAAAAAATGATTACCCTCATATAAAATACCCCAATTACTATTAAACTATTTATTGTACAACAACATGTGTATTTAATAATCACCCTAAATGGTTTGGTTATGAATTTTTCAAATTAAAATAGTGTCGCCATATTGTCGTCATGAATAGACAAGACTTAATTGCGTTAAAAAAAATTAGAATCGAAGATCGATGCGATAAACCTTCTTCTGGAAGATGAAGGAATATTTGCAGAAGGGCCTGAAAATGCGAAGAAACGCGGCCAAAAGAAAGGTGCAAGTTCAGGTTCACAATCCGGAGTTGCAGACAGGAGTATCATGGGTATGGTACGTGAAACAATTACTCGCATAGGAGGATATTTTACCGCCAATGATATTTTTCAATCTATCAAGGTGCGATACCCGAAATTAAAAGCTAAAGATATTCGGGTGATTAAGAATCCGATGTGGCAGCTTCAACGAACGGGTGAAATTGAAGTTATCAGTAAAGGAGGAGGGCGCCGCCCGAATATATATCGGTGGGTCATGGCGGATGATCAAATGCCACTGCTGAATATCGAGAGAAAAAAATAAGCGACCAAGGTGGATTGATAGGTTTATGAGAACAATGATCTAATTCATGGCCAGAAAAATTGAGAAACTTTTTCGCGCGTCCTATGCCGCACCCAATGGCTTGCAGGTGACAGATGAAGGACTATGGATTGTAGATCAAATAACTGACCGGGTCGCTTTAGTGGAGATTCCCGATCAGCCGATTGAAGAATACGGGTTAAGCATGATGATCCGGGAAATACCTAGTGAATCATCTAATACGAGCGGTATGACTTACGGTGACGGAGCGCTCTGGTTAACCGCAAACGGGCCAGGAACCTTTCGCTACGTTCGGCCCACAGATGCCAAGCCGCAGACATCCGAGATTATAAAGGTAGATGCCCAAACGGGTGAGACCCTACAGCGGTATCCGGTGCCTGGGGGCGGTGGCTCACACGGTGTCGAGTTCGACCATTTTGAGGAAGGCTATATCTGGGTGCAGATTCTCAAAGATCAGACCCTGGGCAAAGTGCGCATCGAAGACTGGAGCGTAGAGCATTTAATTCCCCTGCCTTATGTGCGCGGTCACGGAATGGTGCGTGTGGACGACGGGATTTGGGTAGTACACACGGCCGACCGGGTTATTGTAAAACTGGATTTGAAAGATGGGGCAGAGCTGGACCGAATAGAAATACCTAATTCGCAGCCGGAGCCGCATGGGCTTTCACGATTGGGTGAAGACCTGCTTTACTGCGATGCCAGTACCGGATGGTTAGCAAGAATTTCGCTGTGAAGTCTCGACTTGGATTCGACGATTAAAGAGCTTAGGCACCGGGTTATTGACGGCAGCTCGATATTTTGATTTTCGATATTGTCAATCGTCTGATTGCGAAGCCGTGGAGCCCCCTCACTAAGCTTTAATACCAACCGATTCGCGGGCTGATGTTTAATTGATTGGGATGATCCTCAATCATTTACATGAGGTTTATATGAGCGATGGGAGAGAATTTCTGGATCGCCAGCTTAAAATGGTTTAAAAAAAGTGGGTCGTGGCAATTCGACAGGTTTGATTTAATCCATTACGAAATGAAGTTACACGGTTAGAAATAATCAGTGTTTCCCCTCAGGTAGGGTTTTTACAGGCACAGGTGTAAACAATAGTTGCGGTTAATACAGACGATAAAATAAAACCCAAGTGTAAGATTAATAAGCCTTGTAAAAGGTTATACTTTTCTTACCGCCCTCAAGGCGATAAACGGTCGATAAAGCGTCAAAAGATGATGTTTATAAGGTGTGAATTACAGCTTGTAACAGCTGACATCCCCCAGTAGTGGGCGGCCTTTAATATATCGTATGTCATAGAAACATAATAAGATAAAATTATATTAACGCGGGTTTTTAAAGTCTCATTTCTTTGGTAAAAAAATGTAAATAACATTTCGTAGGCAGTCCCCACCTTGACTCCTTTTAGGGTTAGATTATTATAGCGATCATAGCTTAATTATAACCGTTTAATTGCTTAGTTAATAATTAAAAATCACTTTTAAAAGAATATCCAACAATCACTAATTAATTTTATGCTACACTCCACGGCTATTCCATCAAAGAGTAATCTCTTAGCAATAATCACAGAGAAATTTAATCGAAGGTATCCAGACTCTGAAAGAGAAGAGATCACAAATACCTCAAATCCATTTCAACTCATGAACATGTTGCCCAGCAACGAAACTAAAGGAAGTTATCTTAGGAAAAGGCCAACTAGGAATAATCAGAACGATCACACAAAGGGAATTAATCCTTCGCGTGAGTCAAATCAGTTAATGGGTGTGGTTGCACACGACCTGAAGAATCCCATGATCGGCATCCGGGGAATCGCAGAAATTCTCCTCGAGGATGGAATCGGGGAAATGACGAGCGAACAAAAGGAAATGATAGGAAGAATTGTCTCCGGTTCCAACAGTGTCCTCCAATTGATTGAAGAACTGCTCGATGTTGCGTCAATCCGATCGGGTAAACTGCAACTGCAGCTGGAGAAAGCATCTTTTTCAGATATCGTTACAGAGTCTGTTCAATTAAATTCTATTCACGCGGCTCAGAAAAATATTACCATCGTCGTTGAGAACAAAGCGGAGAGGGATACATTAAAATGTGATTCCTCAAAAGTCAGGCACGTAATCGATAACCTCTTGAGTAACGCGGTTAAGTATTCACCAGGGTCGACGTCGATAAAAGCCATTCTTCACTCGAAAAACGGCAGTATTGGATTTTCAGTTATCGATGAGGGAGCGGGTATACCTGAGGATGAAAAGCATCATATATTCCAGGATTTTGGTCGCACCTCGGTTGAACCTACGGGGGGAGAAAAAAGCACGGGTTTAGGATTGGCAATATGTCGCTATATCGTAAGAGCCCATGGCGGTACAATCACTTTTAATAATTTACCTGAGAAAGGTTGTAATTTCACCGTATACTTTCCAACTCACGTTTAATCATGATCAGTAATCTTAAAGCGCTGGTTGTCGATGATGAAGAACATGTGCGCACTTATATTGTTCTGGTACTTCGCAAGTTGGGAATAGGTACGATCCTGGAGGCCAGAAACGGCGAACAAGCGCTTGAAATGTACAAGCAAGAAAGGCCAGATATCACTTTGATGGATGTTAATATGCCGGTGATGAATGGGATTACCGCGCTCCAACGGATCATTGAAATAAATCCGGAAGCGGTAGTAGTCATGCTTACTTCGCTCGCCACGCGGCAGATCGTAGAAGATTCAGCAGAACATGGAGCTTCACATTTTGTGCGCAAGGATACATCGAAGGAAAATATGCAGAAGATTATCAATGAAATTATCTCTCTTTTTATCGACGTAGAGTCTAAAGCCAGCGTATCTTAATTAAGGGATTAATTTTGAAAGATAATTACACGCCCACTTTGTTTCCTCAAAGTGAAAGTATTGAGTCTCAGGATAATCGATATTCCCTACCGGAAATGCTATTGGAATTAAAGAACGAACGCACTACTTCCTACTTCTCAAAAGAAATTCTGGACCAGCTTGAAATATCAAAAATCTTCGAGGAAAAAAGAATAGCACGTGCTAAAGGTAAGAAATGATAAATTCATGGAGCTGCTTCGGCAGCCGCCTTTCTTTCTGGGAAAAGAAGTGCTTGACCCTTATCTGGAAGAGCACGAGGAAGGTAGTTTATCCCTCCTGGAGAACTTGATTGAAGACCAAGTTCTCCCGAAGTGGGATGCGTGCGAACTATGGAGCAATTGTTTTGGAATCGCCTATGTTGAACCTGTAACGACATTAGTGAGCCACGAAGCTCTAGGGATGATTCCACTGGAGATCGCGAGCAAAGCCCACGTTTTGCCTCTCTATATATTCGATGATGTTTTAACGGTGGCGATGGTGAATCCGGCGGATGAAGAGCTGATAGTAAAGCTTGAACAAATTACGCAGATGCGCATCAGCCCGGTGTTCAGTCTTCCGGTCGAAATCAATTCCGCTATATCCATTCATTACCAGACGGAAGAAGGGCTAATGGATAGTCTGAAAGAGCTCAAATCTTTGGATCTGGATCTGAGTGAAGAAATGACGGAGGATATAATACATGAGCTAACGGAAAATACTTCGCTTATACAGATTATAAATTCGCTCATCTATTTTGCCTTAAGGGAACGCGCGTCTGACATTCATATCGAGCCGAGTGAGATTGTTTAAATGATCCGGTTTCGTGTTGATGGTATCTTGCGAGAAATGTTGAATTTCCCACAAAAAGTTCACGCTGCCGTTTCTTCGCGCTTAAAGATTCTCTGTAATCTTAACATCGCAGAACTCCGCTTTCCGAAAGATGGTCGTTTTTCCCTTGATGTTGGCACTAACCGTGTTGACTTCCGCGTTTCATTCATGCCCACGATTCATGGCGAAAAGGTTGTCATTCGTGTGCTCGGGAATAAGCAGGAATTTCTTAAGTTGGATCAGATGATGATATCCGATGTGATATTGAAGCCATTGAGGCGAATCATTAAAAGTCCGAACGGAATTATTTTCGTCACTGGGCCAACGGGTTCTGGAAAAACAACAACCCTTTACGCTGCACTTGAAGAAATTAATTCGTCAGAAATAAATATTACGACGATTGAAGATCCAGTGGAAATGCAAATTGATGGTATTAGCCAATGTCAGGTTAATAAACAGATCGATCTGTCTTTTGCTCATTTACTGCGGTCGATCTTACGCCAGGATCCAGATGTAATATTAGTGGGCGAAATTCGCGATCTTGAAACGGCCAAAATTGCAACTGAAGCTGCCCTTACCGGACATTTGGTTTTTGCCACTCTTCACACCAATAATGCATTGCAAGCCATTGCCCGACTGGTTGAAATCGGGGTCGAACCCCATCAAGTGGCTCCATCGATAATCGGTGTCTTAGCACAAAGACTGGGGGCTCGCATTTGTGATAGCTGCAAGGAACCTTATTATCCATCATTAGAAACCTTGCAAAATTATTTTCATGAAGAAGGTTTGACGGAAGTCCCTTTTTATCGGGGCCGCGGCTGTGAAGAATGCAGGTTCACGGGATTCAAAGGTCGAATATCTTTTCATGAATTGGCGCTCATTACCGATGAGATGAGAACGATCATCGCGAACAAGGGTGACATGTCAGAACTGCTCAAGGCTTCACATAAAGTCGGCTATCGTCCCTTGCACTATGATGGGTTAAAGAAAGTTCTGCTCGGTTTAACAACGATCGAGGAAATTGAAAAGTACGCTACTTTCGACTGGTCCTGATGCGATTACGGATTGTCCAGCTGTCGCGGGACCAGGGCGGGTGGGCTATTTGTTTCGCTCATGTGTAGCCGTCATCGACGGCATAATTTTTTATTTCTGATTAAGATCAGGATAATTACTGCGAGAAGGGCAAAGTTACGGGTAAGGAGCCATGGATAATTTGTCTTTAAAGATCCTGGATTGCCAAAGCAACCGCAGACGATGTCAAGGCCGCGACCCCAGGATAGGGCAAGTGCAATTATAAAGACGGTAATCAAAGCAGTTAGAATAATGAGTGCGCTCATCTGCCCTTTTTTAAATATCAGCGCCAGGCCGCAGATGATTTCCATCCATGGCAGAAGATAAGCAATAAAGTAAGCAAGAGGATAGGGGAGGAGTTGAAAAGTCTCGATCGCGGTAAGAAAATTTGAAGGATCGAGGATCTTTAATGTTCCTGCGATGATAAAAAGACCACCCATGCCGATCTGCAGGACAATAAAAAGTATCTTTATCAATTTTGCTCGCTGGTCCATGTTTCCCATCCTCCATGAAGGGTATAAACATTATTAAGTTGAAGTTCATCCTGCAGTCGTTGAGCCACATTTTTACTGGCTCTACATAATCGGCTATCGCAATAGACAATAACCTTCTGGTCCGGACCCCATTTTTCCATAAATTCAGCCAATAGATACTCCCAGTCGTCTTCATTCAGGAGTATGGCACCGGGTATATGATCCAATTCGAAATTATCTTTCGACCGGGCGTCAACCCAGAGTAGGGGATCGGCGCTTTCCAGAGCGGTCTTCAATAAAATTTCGCCATCTTCCAGATCAATTTTATGAAAATCAGGAGCGCCGGGATGAAAAGACCAAGTCAACAAGCCGAGGAAAAGAGCGATAAGACATATGAGTCCCGTTTCTTTAATGAACTGATTCAATTTTAAAGGAGGAATAAATTATATTCCAATGATCATTGAACTCTTAAATGAAAGAAATAAATCTTTGGGTTATCCTTTGGAAAATCAGTCTTTACGAGCAGATTTCCGTTTTTAGAATTTCTCGCCGTACCGGGATCAACCGAGATAATGTATTGTTTGCCCGTTAAGACTTCATTCATATCTAGTTTAAATGATTCGTTACTCATTTTAACATCCGTGATTTTTATCGGCTCATCAGGGTGGAAGTCGATCGTTATAGTCTTGGGATCCAATCTTTCATCTTTTTTCCAGTAGAGAAGACGTGTATTAATTTCTGCGATTTTCGGAATGTTTACTTCCAAGATCAATTCATAGCGGGAAAAATCGGTATCATCTGTGAGGACAGTAATTTTTTTTCTTTGTAAACCTTCACGTTGTCCAATCGTAAATATGGCTTCAATCTCACCCTCTTCACCCGGCAGATAAGTCATTTTCTCAAGAGAAGTTGTAGTACACCCGCAACTGGAGGTGATAGAATTAAAGGTAACAGGGTAATCACCATCATTATTAAATTTAAAAATCCGTCTTACTTCCTTGTCGCCAAACTTATAATTTGCTTGATTTTTAATTTCTTGAAATTGCATCTGCCCTTGCAGTAAAAGCGGTGAACAAAGAACGAGGATTAAACTAAAAATTTTCATAGAATTTAAATTGTAGATTATTAAATTATAAACTCTTAATAAAATAGGCAATGATTTAGAGATTATAAAAAACGTCTACACCTTAACGTAATGAAGGCTGGTATTAAAAATAAGCATAATTCGAAAAAGGGTAGTCCTTGGGAATAATCGAAATAACCGTTATTGTAATTTATCTAGGCATCCTTGGAACGCTTGGGTTGTATTTTTCACGCCGTCAAAAGACGACTGAAGACTATTTTTTGGCTGGCCGCAACTTACCGGGATGGGTGGTCGGTTTTTCAATCATGGGAACGATTGTCGGGAGCGCGACCTTCGTCGGACATCCCGGGGAGGTATTTAAAAAGGACATGTGGGCATTGCCCATGCACCTGGTTTATCCGTTCGTAATGATTTTTATTTCCGTTTTTCTAGTGGCATTTTACCGCAGGACAATCCGCATGACTGCTTATCGTTATCTGGAATTACGTTTTGGCTACCCCGCGCGAGCCTATGGAGCGGGAGCGTTTATTGTAAGTCATATTTTGGACTTAAGTATTACATTCTATTTTTTGGCAGTTGCGGTTGGCTACATGAGTGGATGGGACGTGTGGTGGGTCATCCTGATCGTGGGTGTGGCTACTGTCATTTACACGATGGTCGGAGGGATAGAAGCAGTAGTATGGACTGACGTCATCCAAGGCACGTTGCTTGTTCTTGGCGGCCTGGTCTGCCTATGTTTTTTACTTTTCTCATCCGATGCTGGCCCCACCGCAATTGTCGCCAAGGCCTGGGAGGGGGGGAAGTTTTCATTGGGCAATTGGGAATTTAGCTGGTTTGAAAATAATCAGTGGTTTTACATTTTAGGCGGGACATTAGGTGCGCTTCAATATTTGGCCTGTGACCAGAGCAATGTTCAGCGTTATCTTCTGGCACGGACTGACAAAGAAGCAGCGCAAGGCGCTTATATGGGAGCAGCCGCGTGTGTTCCCATCTGGATTCTCTTTATGGTTATAGGGGCTTTAATGTGGGCATTTTATGAATTATCTACAGATCAACTTCCAGCAGAGGTGCTTCGAGAAAAAGACTTTATCATTCCTTACTTTATTAAAACCCAATTACCCGCAGCTTTGATTGGGCTTATTTTGGCGGCGTTGATGGCGGCAGCCATGTCGTCCATAGATTCGGAGTTAAACTCTATGGCGGCGGTGGTCGTCAGTGATTTCTATGTAAGACTGCGGCCAAATTCGAAAGATAAACATCGTCTGTTATTAGGGAAAATTGTCGTCGCGGTGATAGGAGCATCCTCGATAGTCATGGCGCAGCAATGGATCGGGATTAAATCGGTTATTGAATTATCCGTTACCGTGGCCTCGATTGTAACGGGGGGAATTCTCGGTTTGTTTACCCTCGGATTTTTATTTCGATGGACGACGGCAAGGGGTGCTTATATTGCGATTGTATTATGTATTCTCTTTACGGCGTGGGCAACATTAACGCGGGTCAAACTTCCAGGAATGGAAACAGCCTTGCTCAATCTGGGGCGTTTAAATTACACGCTGAGTCCTTACCTGATTGGATTGTTCAGTCATTTTATTTTAGTAGGTGTTGGGATGCTGGCGAGCAAACTTTCAGGTGGCTCTCAACCGGATACAAAGGGGCTTACTTTTTGGGATGTACTAGCCAAACGCCGGAGGGATTCAGTGAACAGTGAAGAATGGACGGTGAGGAAGCAGTAGCAGTGTTAAGTTTTAGGTTTTAGGGGAGAAGGTTCAATGTTTTGAGATTAAAATTTAGAACTCAGGAAAAAGAGATGTTTTTTTAAAATGTCATTGTGTGAAAGATAATTTATTCCACATTATAGCATCTTCGCATCCACGCAATTCCTCATTTCTTGAAGCATTAAGGAAACGATTAGCCGGTGAAAAAAAAGAATAAAACGCTGCCGTTGGGTAAATTACCCTCAGACATATTAGCGAGACTCATCGGTCAAGCCCCGATAAATGATCCAAGCGTAATCCTTGGTCCCGGAGTGGGAATGGATTGTGCCGTCGTCGATGTCGGATCAAAATATTTAGTCTATAAATCGGACCCCATTACATTTGCGACCGATGAGATTGGCTGGTACGCGGTGCAAGTAAATGCAAACGATATAGCTACGACGGGGGCAACTCCCCGCTGGTTTCTGCTTACACTACTGCTCCCGGAAGGAAAGACGACAGAAGATCTGGTCGAAAAAATCAACCATCAAGTTTACAGCGCTTGTAAGGAAATGGCGATCGCGGTAATTGGAGGGCACACCGAGATAACACATGGTTTAGACCGGCCAATTATAGCAGGGACCTTGATCGGTGAGGTTGATCGCGACAGACTGATAACGCCTCAAGGGTCCAATCCCGGGGATCGTATCTTACTCACAAAGGGAGTGCCGATAGAGGCTACGGCGATAATTGCGCGTGAATTTCCCGATCGCGTGAGCCAGTTCTTAAATGAAACAGAATTAAAACAAGCGGTTGCCTTTCTGAACACACCTGGGATCAGCGTGCTACGCGATGCACAAATTGCGTTAAAGGCCGGTGAGGTGACAGCGATGCACGATCCAACTGAAGGGGGTTTATTTTCTGCCCTCTGGGAATTATCGGAAGCGAGCGGACATTCGCTTTTGATCGACCTGTCAGCAGTGCCGGTGCCTCAGCTAGCATCGAGAATATGTGAGGCCTTTAAAATGGATCCCTTCGCGGCAATCGCATCAGGCGCATTGTTAATTGCAACAAAGCCATGTGATACCAACTCCATTCGCGGTGCACTGGAAGTTGAAGGAATAAATTGTGCGGAGATTGGTGTGGTCGAAAACGGCCCGGTTGGTGTCTGGTGTGAAACGAAGACCGATCGGAAAAAAGTGATTCGCCCCGAACAGGATGAAATAGCGCGAATTTTTGAAAGCTGATTTTATTCCATTCAGTTTTATTGATCTTAGATTGCAACATTCGAGAAGCTTTGTTGGGAATTGTAAGCGTGAACAACGATGAGCAGATACCACGATTAGTCCCTGGCTATAGTTTACCCCCCTATGCCTATACGCCCGGTCTTTCGCCGCATCCGACTCGTGATCCGGAAGGTCATAAATTAAAAATAAAAATAGAAGGAAATGATACTTTCACCTCGGCACAATGGGAGGTGTGCGAGCCTTATCTCTTAGGATTCGATATGTTTAATCATGGGTTCTACTGGGAGGCACACGAAGCATGGGAAGCTCTTTGGCAAGCCATTGAACGTGAAGGAAGGAGAGCGACATTTCTCAAAGGCTTGATAAAGCTGACAGCTTCAGGAGTAAAAGCCAGGCAAGGTAGTAAATCGGGAGTAAAACACCTGGCCGATGGCGCGATAAAGGAATTTAGGGCAGTTGAGAGCAAGAATCAAAATGATTGCGGCAATTATATGGGTTTAGATTTGAAGGCATTGATTGACATAACGGAAAAAGTGAAAGCATTAGACATTAATAAGGCTATCGTGTCAGGAGAACACAGCCCGCGTGTTTACGATTTTATACTTCTGCCCAAGTTAAAGAAATCATTGGACTGATTACCACCCGATCGCGTAACAAGATCTCCGCTGGTCGGCACCCGTGCTGAGTATCCCGGTTACCGGATCTCTGCGTGCTACCGTTGCTCCCATACCGCATACTTCCTTATGCACAATCTTATGTCCCAGAGCTTTTAAAGAGGCTTCTGTCTCAGCAGGAAATCCCTCTTCCAAAGCCAGTTGAGCGGGAAAATAATCATGGGGAAAGAAAGAGTCAGGCATACTGTCGGTGCCAAACCTGGGTGCCTCTACAGCTTCTTGAGGATTCATCTTAAAGAGGAGGGTATTGAGGATTAATTGTAAACAGGCTTGAGTTTGATGATCACCGCCGGGACAACCGATTGTCATCTCCGGCTTTCCTCCTTTCAATAAAATGTAGTTAACTAAAGTCGTTCTTGGACGTTTGCCTGGTTCGAGTCTATTGGGATGTTCTTTCTCTAAGTTGAACATTTCAATTCGGGTGCTCAGGGTGCAACCCAACTCTGGGAAAAACACAGCGTCACTTAACGCACCACCACTTGGCGTGGCGCATACCATGTTCCCATGTTCGTCCAAGACCGCAATGTGGGTTGTGCCATGCTGGTGATCATTCTGCTCTGTGGGATCGGTATGCGGAGCAATTGAACCAGAGACTGCGGGTTTGCCCTCAAATCTGGAAAAAGGCCAGGGGTTACCGGCTGGTGGAAGCTCAGGGTAAGCGCGATTTTCTTCAATAAGCGGGGCGCGTTCAGCGCTGTAATCTTTAGCGATCAAACCATCAATGGGAATAGTTGAAAAATCAGGATCACCGTAGTAGGCCGCTCGATCCGCGAAGGCCAGTTTAAAAGCTTCAACGATCGTATGTATGTAGCGTGTTGAATTATGACCCATAGACTTGAGATCGAATTCCTCTAAAATATTCAGGGCCTGCATCAAAACGGCTGACTGGCTCCAGGTAGAGTGACCACAAATCTCGTACCCACCAAAAGTGCTTCTTATCGGTTGGTCGTATTGCGCATGGTAGTTTTCAAGGTCTTCGAGGTTGAGGATCCCCCCTATACTTTGTGCGTAATCGACAATTGTTTTTGCAATATCACCCCGATAAAATGAGTCGCGTGCGGCTTTAAGTCCGGCTTGACGGTTGCCCGCTTCCCTCGATTCGGCCTCGACCAATTTCCTTAAAGTATTACCCAGACTTTTTTGGACAAGGAGTGAGCCGGGTTGAGCAAGCGTGCCATTCGGGAAGAATATTTCCATGCATCCGGGAGGGGTACTATATGCGAACGACTAGCGCCCCACTTTGAATCTGAACGCTGGCACCGAATTAATTTTTTCCCGATTAAAGACACGAATGATGAAATTGTAGGGTTCCATGCAGTCAGTTACGATATTCATGAGCACAAACTCGCGGAGGAGAAACTACGGCAGGAACGTAACTTACTTCGCACCTTAATAGATTCTTTACAGAATCTTATTTTTATAAGGGATAAAGAAGGCAGGTTTCTTATTATTAACGAGGCTTACGCTCGAAATTTCGGATTGAAGCATCCAGATGAAGCTCTTGGGAACAAACTTACGGACCTCGTATCTTCTGAAAGGGACGCGTCTGCGAATGAATCATTAGAAGAAGATAATGTAATAATGAAATCCGGTCGACCGCTAATTGACAAAGAAAGAGTGTACGATAGCGCCCGGGGAAAAGGTATTCAATTGTCGACAAAATTACCTTGGAGTGACGAGGCAGGGAATATCCTGGGAATTGTGGGTTCGGCCCTCGATATCACTTATCTCAAGGAAACAGAGGAAGCTTTATCCGGAGAACGCAATTTACTTCGCACGCTTATAGACCAATTACCCATTAAAATATTTATCAGAGATACGATGGGCAAGTTTGTCGTGATTAATAAGGAGTATGCGAACTACCTTCATTTAAAAGAACCACAGGAGGCGATCGGTAAGTCAATATTAGAATTGTTGTCTCATCAAATAGTGGATGAGGGTCAAAAGTCTTTGGACGAGGATAAGGAAATAATTTTGTCTGGTCGGCCGCTGATCAATAATGAAAGAAGTTATAGAAACTATGATGATGAGATTACATGGGAAATTACGACGAAATTACCTTTAAAAGACAATGAGGGAAAAGTAATCGGGGTGATGGGCATCTCGCTCGATATCACCGATAAGAAAAATGCAGAGAATAAGATAATTGAACAAGCGGCCTTACTCGACAAGGCACATGATGCGATTGTTGTTCGCGATCTCAATAATCGCGTTATGTATTGGAATAAAGCTGCTGAACTCCTTTATGGCTATACGGCAGAGGAAGCAATAGGCCGAAATTCCGAGGAATTGTTCTACCAGAATTCCCCGCCCAAGTTGCCTGAGATGGAACGAGAGCTTAAGAAAAACGGCGAATGGTATGGTGAGATTAAACAATTTAAAAAGGACAAAACATCCCTATATATTGATTGCAGTAAAACCTTGGTGCGGGATGAAGAGGGTAATCCATCCTCAATCTTAACAATTAATACCGACATAACAGAAAAAAAGAAATATGAAGCTCAGATTTTGCGTGTGCAGAGAATGGATGGCATAGGCAACCTGGCCGGTGGTATTGCCCACGACTTGAATAATCTCTTAGCGCCGATCGCACTTTCTTCAGAACTGCTATTAAACGATGCCTTAGACAATATCGCGAAAAAAAGACTGAGTATAATAATGAGTAGCGTGGATCGCGCAACTTCGGTTGTGAATCAGCTGCTTACATTTGCGAGAGGAATAGAGGGTGATCATAGTATGATCCAACCAAAGCATATTATGATGGAGATTGTGCAAATTTCTAAAGAAACTTTCCCAAAAAACATAAATATTTCATTTGTTATTCCACACGATATTTGGGTGGTGAAGGGTAACCCCACTCAATTGCACCAGGTGATTCTTAATCTTTGCCTTAATTCACGAGACGCGATGGCCGGCGGGGGGAATTTATATTTGATGGCGGAAAATATTCATTTAGATGAAAGTTATGTAACGATGTTCCCGGATGCAAAAGCGGGACCTTACGTAGAGATTGAAGTCACTGATACTGGGATGGGAATGTCGAATAATGAGATGGGGAAGATCTTCGATCCATTTTACACAACAAAAAAAGAGGGACACGGAACCGGCCTCGGCTTATCCACTTCACATGGAATAGTAAAAAGCCATGGTGGATTTATAAAAGTGGAAAGTGAAGAAGGGAAGGGGATTACTTTTAAAATTTATCTTCCAGCTGACACTGCGGATGCAGTCGTTTCCTCGAGAAAAAAGCATACATCATTACCTAAAGCCAAGGGTGAACTCATTCTCGTTGTCGATGATGAAAACCATATTTGCGAAATGATTCGCGAAGTACTGGAAGCGCAGGATTATAAGGTCATGACCGCGGAAGATGGAACGGAAGCATTGGCGATTTATGCTAAATATGAAAAAGAAATTCGTGTCGTGCTTACCGATATTGCGATGCCACACCTGGATGGTGTAGCCGTGGTACAGACATTGAAAAAATTAAATTCAAAACTGGGCATTGTTGTTTCAACTGGTGAAGGGCAGAAAGATAAAATCCAAAAATTGAAAACCTTGGCATAGAATACTTCCTTGATAAACCTTATACGACTGAGGCTTTATTATCCGTTGTTCATAAATCTCTTACCGCATTGAATTTGAAGAATAAATAAATATCGGTAAAAAAGCTCCCCCACCCATATTGATTCATATAAAACAATATGTTGATGGTGAGAGGTTCATGAAATATTTGAGCTTATTATACTATCAAAAGTGATTTCCAGTTTAAGAGAACAGACAGAGGTTGTGAAATTTGTTGGGGCGTTACCAAATTACGAACGGTATCCGCGAATACTGCTGAATTAAATGTGGAGGCGCTGGTTGTTGAGGAGGATACTTCTCTAATACTGAGCACAAGAAAAGCGGTTGAAAAAAGTGAAAAGAGCACTGGACAATTAGTGCACGATAGTCTGCAAACGATTAGCGATTCACCCATTCCGGGAATGGCTCTGGTCCGCGGGGAAACCCCGTATCGTTTCTTGGCCATCATCCATGATTTTAACCTGACACCTTCATGGAGAATAGAATGGGTGAAGGATGCCCTCGATGATATTTTCGAAACAGCTGATCGTTACAGTCTCAAAACGATGAGTTTACCTCTCCTGGCAACAGTTCACGGATCACTGGCAATTGAAGAATATATTAATATCCTTTTTGATGTATTGGATAATAGATATTTATATCATTTAAATACAATTTTTCTTGTTGTTTCTGAATACGATATTGACGAAGTTATAAATGCTAGTAGTGAAAGATTAAATCAGCCTCTAAGCGATTAACGACTCGGTAATCAATGCGAACAAGTAAGAATTCACCATTAGTAAAACCTGGCGTGGCCAGCGATGCCAATCGTACATTTTCTGAAGAACGCATGTACAGGGATTTAAATTGTGGAAAAAAAACATTTATCCGGTTTATCCATAACCTTGGATTGTTTTTCCCGCCGGAAGGATTTATAAATTTATTCGAATGTTATAACTTGTATAAATTAGGAAAAAAAATACCGGGTCCATTTTTGGAAATAGGACCCTGGGTTGGGCGATCCACCGCTTGTATTGCACAGGGAATAAAAAAGAGCGGTAGAAATAAGGAGTTTCATACCGTTGATATCGGGTTCTCTTCTGAAAAAGAATGGGAAGAATTTTTTGGTTCTTCTCTAAAACAAAAAATCCCCAAGGTCAGAAATCGCTACCTTAAACATATTATGAGGGAGGGGGGGTCCATTCAGTCACTGATAGAGAATTTGAAAAACCGGAGACTTGATAAATTTGTCACCGTTCATGAAGGTAATTTCAGGGACATAGCTTTCGGAAAGAAATTCAATTTAATCTTTTGTGATGCGACCCATGATCTTCAGGAGATAAAGATGAATATCCCCCCGATAAAAAAATTATTATCAGAGAGGGGAGTTTTGGTGTGTGATGATATCAAGACAGAAGAGATGGAGTCAGTATTAAAAAGCTATTTTAATTTCCAGAGCGTTTCTAACGACAAAGGCTTTTTCATCGGGTACCTCGATGACACATTGTCACTATCATGATATCGCGTAATGTTTTTATTCAGTGATCTAAATGTGCAGAATAAGTCACTTGTAGCAGAGTGATAATTTGAACCGACCCCTGTTTAAATATTCTATTACTTTTTCGCGTATTTTTCGATCGTAACAATAAGAGGTTTTGCCGATTCAGGGACTTCAACCTTATTATCAAATAGAATATCACCCATCATCAGTGAGCTATTTCTGTAGTATTCGGCATTAGATTTATTGTTGGGCAATAGAAATCCCCCTTCGAAAGTTGCACCGGCGTATAGACCGGAGGAATTACTATAAACATAGATAGGTGAACCCACACCGATTTTAGCTTCGACACCAGTGTCCGCTGGTCCCGCTGTAGCAGCTGCATCAACGCCGATTCGAAATTTAGGCGACGTGAGGACCCTCATTCCTTCCTTATTCATGAGAAGAAAGATATGGACAACCCCCTGTGCACCGATTTGTAGTCCCCAACTTCCTTCGCCGGCTTTCATAAATGACGGGGCACTCCATTTCCCCGTCTTCTTGTCCCTTACCATGGCGATCCCGCCGCCGGCCTTTACCCCTACTACCAAGCCGACTTTAAATTGGCGTAGAATTATTATGCCTTGAGCATCGCGTAAGAGAGCGGTAGGTATCCTCGATTGAGAATCAATCATGATCGACTCGAAATCCAAAACCATGCGCCTCATGCGCAGGTCGAGCTTGTTTTCCTTACGCGCGGATAGAGGGATGGTAAGAATTACAATCGCAATTAATGTGAGAAAAGATTTTTTTAGGGTTCTAGATGTAATCATAATAATATATTGTAGTGAAGGTGTCCCCTCTTCCGCAAGAATAGAATTCAATTAGGAGATTGGTCTCTGAATCATCATTCTACTGTAATCGGTACGACGATAATAAAGATATTATCTCCTTCCTCGTTAATAAAGGTAGCATTAATACCTTGTGTTGGTTGAGGCGTACCATCGGATTTGAAGTTATTTTGCGCGATGAGCGTCGAGAAACCGGCCTTATTTGATCCTCCCTCGGCAACTGTTATCGCTTTACCATTACTTTGTGCAAGATCGCCTCCGGTGATGCGCATGCCCGGATTGGCTGCAGGAGCAAAAAATGATCCGTCACCGAAAAGAAGAAATGGATCTGCCTCGTTGGTGGCGTCGATATCACCCACTAATATTTGTGTAGCGATGGGGACACCGGCGGCATCGATCCCCACTTTTCCTGTTGAATTTGAAAAACGCGTGTTAGCACATTGAATTCCACCCACCCCTGAAGAATCAACCACTTCCAAAAAGGCAACATCTGCAACCCCATCATAAACGGTCGCAGGAGTGAATATACTTTGATTTACGGCATTGATTGTGCCCACCGTAAAAACACTAAAAAAAGTGCTGTTGTCTGCTTCCTGAATAATAAAACTTGGACGACCTTTAACATATTCTACATTCTGGTTATAATTAATTGGTTGAGCTGGACCGCTGAAGGTTTCTGGATCGATATTTATGGTAACGGTGCCAGCACCGGAAAATTCAGCCTGAACAATACCATCGTTTTCATCGATAAACGAGACTCTCGTGATTTGACCTGGGTCAGCGCGAATGTTGATGCTTTGTCCGGTTAGCAGAATTTGGTCAAAATATTTCCATTTGGGTGTTCGATATTTGTGCCGATTACGACACCTGAACCATCATTAATTAGATCATCGCCGATGAATGTAGCGGTAATCGGGGTGTAGGCAAAATCATCAAAAACGATATCGCTGATATTTCCTTGCGTGGATTTTTCCGGGCTATTGGTAAAAGATATTTTACCAATCCCATCCGGAGCGCCTAATGCAACAGCATTGAAATCGAAAAAATCAAAAGGGGTAAAGGTATCAATTCTAATCGTTTGCGGAATATCTGTAGTCGAAGTGAGGAGATTATCATTGGTGTCGAATATATTGATCTCCCCATCACCTTCGACAAAAACAGCGGATTAAAATTGTACTTGGGCGGCCGGGATATTGAAGGTGATAGTTCCTGTTTTGTCGTTTTCCACTAACCAGGATCCGCCGACGAAAAATTGGTTGGGCCCAATGGGCGAGGTGTGATTGAACGATTGAATGCCAGTCGACGTTGCGATGCCACCTGTAAAAGTAGCGGTATTTGGTGGGTCACCGATCGTGAAATTTCTGATGTCTGCAAATACCGGATTGCCAATTCTAATCTCAAAATCTTCAAATATCGTATTATTGGGCGGCCCCTCGACGTAAGAATAGCCAAGATCATCAATGGCGAAAATGCCGGCGGCATAGAATTGGAGCAGATTGACCCCTCTTTCGAAAATGATTTTCCCCTCTTCTGCATTGGGATTGAGAACTAATGCACGCGTGCCGGAGTGAACAAAGTTGGGATCATCAACAAATTGAATAGTGAAACCGATAATGCGAACACTATTCGGTGAATCTCCAATGATAAAATCATCTCCCTCTTCTGTGATGGATTCGAAATCTAAAAAAGTATCAAGATCCTGAGGTGCCGCATAGAGTGAAGAAGATAGACCGATCAAAAATAATCCGAACTTAATAATATATGTAATGCGCATGGATATCAACTTAGAGAAATAAATGGCATCTTTTGTTCCAGGATTACGATAAAATTGAATTCGCTTTAAAATGCCGAATTGGATGATAGAGAGGCTATACTTTATCCCTTTAAAAGGGAGCGCAATAGTTATCGCAATGATAATTTTCCCCAAGTGCATCCTATGCATGTATCTGAATGAATTAGTGTTTCAAATCGACTAGTAGATTGATGCGTAAGCGTTTTTGGCCCGGAATATCATTGTCGCGTTTTGTGAATAAATCGCACGTAACTTATGATTGAATTGTCTCAAGGTTAATGAATAATACGGTCATAAAATGGGGATAGTGAGTAAAAAACATTTAACGGTAATTGCGTTTTTTCTAACGAATTGTGCAATCACATTTGCCCAGAACAATATAGGACCGGGACATCCCGATGAAGCAGCATCGCTCAATAATCTGGCGGTAAAGTATTATTTTCAGGGTAAATATAGCCAAGCGGAAATCCTTTATAATCGTGCGTTAGAAATATTTGAAGAGTCTTTAGGTTACAATCATCCCTACGTTGCGACCTCTCTCAATAATATGGGTCTACTTTTAGTTTCCAGGGAAAACATGCTGAAGCTGAACCTCTATTGCAAAGAGCTTTAAAGATCAGGGAACAAGAATTGGGGAAAGAGCATCCTGATTGGGTAAACTCACTTGATAATTTAGCAGACAATTATTTTTCGCAGGGTAAATATAAGCAAGCTGAGCCACTATTCAAACAAGCCTTAGCTATAGATGAGAAGACTTTTGGCGCTCACCATCTTCAGGTAGCACACTCGCTCAGTAATCTGGGTGAATTATACGATTCGCGGGGGATGAAAATAGAAGCTGAATCTTATTATTTGAGGGCACTGAAAATAAAAGAAAAAGCGCTCAAACCTGGTGATCCTGAATTAGAGAGTTTTCTTTACAAATTAGCTCAATATTATAATTCACTGGAAAAATATAAAGAGGCGGCACCTTTTTTTCGAAGAGCTCTGGAAATAAAAGAAAATTCTGCGGACGAAGATATCCCGGGTCTATTAGCTGACATGGACAATATGGCTGAGCTATACAGAAAAATGGGAAAGAATGCAGAGGCAAGGGTGTATCGAAAGAAAGCCAAAGAAATACGCGCCAGAACGCATTGATATATCCATCGCTTGAGGACAGGTTCGTTGAGTATAATAAAATTGCTTATGTAATTTAAATATTATATAAACCCGATTAAGGAATGCCGGAATCGAATACACAATTACTGCATAAAAAAATTGATGAACTGGAGGAGAAGTTAATCAATC
>Ga0114999_10001527_pt1 | contig 32085 bp, 33 predicted proteins | sample ArcticOcean_MG_C_3_FD_89820 | JGI IMG/M metagenome (GOLD analysis project Ga0114999, IMG submission 89820) | Marine microbial communities from western Arctic Ocean - ArcticOcean_MG_CB8_126 | ecosystem: Environmental > Aquatic > Marine > Oceanic | place: Arctic Ocean: Canada Basin | collected...
ATTTTTGCACTAGTAGTCAGCAGTAGTTATTCGCTTGGGTACAATTTAGCGGTTATTGGTAATGGGGATAAGGTAAAAGATACAAAAAGGGTAGGATTAGGGTATGTAGCTAGTGGGATTTTAACTGCATTGTGTGTTGCTGTCTTCGCTAACCTTGATGGAATGATTCAACTGTTTGAAAGGATGCGCCACAGATTTTTAGATGGAGGAGGGTGGTCCACTTTCGATTATTGGCGGAGCAGTAGACTTATGCCTCCCGACCCTCCTGGACATGAGATAACAGAGTTTCCCTACTGGTCCTTGCTATTTGGTGATCTTCATGCTCACGTGATGAGTATTCCTTTTTGTTTGCTAGTGATTGGAATCTTGTTAGTCATTTATTTGCAGAGGATGGCTTTACGCCCAAGCAACATAGCAGCTTACATAGTACTTGCTTTGAGCTGTGGAGCTTTATGGCCTTTGAATGCATGGGATTTCCCTACATATGCTTGCTTTACAGTGGGTATTTTTGGTTTCGTATGGTTGCGCGATGGTAGATTGCAGCGATCGAGCTTGATCAAGTCTATAGCGCTAGTAGTGGCGATTATCACTCTTAGCATAGTATTGTATTTGCCTTTTCATCAAGCATATAAGGGTTATAGTTTAGGGTTGATTGCCAGTAGAACCCAAACAGATTTTGGTCAATATCTGACGATTCATGGGTTGTTCTTTTTTGTACTACTGACCTTTCTTATCTGGAGGTATGGACCTAGTGTGTGGGGGGTGGCAAATCGATACCTAGCTGTGAATGCGGGGATTACGCTATCTGAGTTGCGATTGCCAAGGTATTTTTTCTGGAAAGGAACCATAGCCCCTCAGGGACAGAATGCAAAACCGTCGTCTGTCTGGCTTGCCTCTGATTCAGCACAAACTAATCTATCAGGGATGGGGGAGCGTTATGGAAGCTTTCCAGATACTTCTTTAGCTAGATGGGTTAAGTGGTTCGTTTCGATTAGCTCCATAGGGACGTTGGTGCTCCTTGCCTTCTCTGGTTATCTCGTTGTAGTTGTACTCTCAGTCACGATTGGAGGCATTGCGTGGATTTTGCTTAAGAATGCATTGGGAAAGCACAAAGATAGGGCGCAGGATTTTGCATTGTTAGTAGTAATCATGGCACTGTTGTTAGGGGTAGCGGTTGATATTGTAACCTTCAACAACGATATAGGCAGAATGAATACCGTCTTCAAATTCTACGAGCAGGCATGGGTCCTTTGGGGTATCGGCAGTGGGTATTTGATGTACTTATTGATTTTTAAATGGGTAGCTCTATTTAAAATAACGAAACTGAAATTGGCGTGGGTGACAGTATTCACTGGGTTGCTAGTTAGTGTCTCAGTTTTTCCGGTCTTCGGCACCCATGCTCGCCTAGGAGATCGTTTTCACGAGCTTCCAATGACTTTGAATGGCATGGCTTACATGGAGACTTCGACTTATAACGATCCGAATGGACCGATAGAATTGAAAAACGACCTAAAGGCTATTGAGTGGCTTCGAAACAATGTGAAAGGGTCTCCAGTGATCCTTGAAGGCAGAACGCCGCTATATCGTTGGGGTGGAAGAATTTCAGTGTACACAGGGTTACCGGCAATCGTTGGTTGGGATTGGCATCAGACCCAACAGCGTATGGCATTCGGGCAAGAAGTTAATAATCGAAGTCAAATTGTTGACCTTATATACAATACAGAAAATCGAGATCGGGCTATTGATCTGATTGATTATTACGACGTGAGGTACGTCATTCTGGGAGAATTAGAACGGTTGTATTATCACGATAAGGGACTCAAGAAATTCGATGAAATGATTGGTGATAGCTTAGATTTGGTGTACCAATATCCGAACTTAGATCCGAAAATGAAGATCTATTACAGAGCACCTCAAAATGGAGGGAGCTAGGCTAGCAAGGCCAGAGCGGAATCGCTTCTGTTAGGGTATGGTGGGTTTTCTGAAATCCTGAATCTATATTGAGTTTGATCCAGAAGTTTGTGATTGGAGGTAGACAAATGGTACGCTCAAGGGCTATATATTTCCTGTTCTTCATTCCTAGAGATCTTGTAAATGATTTCCTTGCTAAGAACTGCCCTCAATTTGCTGCTGCTATTTCGTTTTATGCACTGTTTTCTTTGTTCCCATTGACCTTAGCAGTGGTTTCTGGGCTAAGTTTTTTCCTTGGAAATCAGGAATCTGGGATTGATTTGGCTCATCAGATCAGTGCACTCGCTCCAGTCTCTAGCGATTGGGTTGGCGCAACAATAGCTGGAGTTGTGGAAAAAAGAGCTATTACAGGATTAGCTGCAGTAGTAGGACTGTTGTGGGCTTCCAATGCTGTTTTCGGTGCAATTCGAAAAGGTGTGAATGCAGCTTGGGGTATATCTACTCCTCGACCATTTTTATCAGAAAGGCTGATAGATTTGTCGTTAACGTTTGGTGCTGCGTTGCTGATATTGATTTCTATATCTACAACTACAACTCGAAGTTTTCTACGCCATGTAATCGACTGGACTCAAGTACAACTTTGCGGAGAAGAGTTAGCAGAAGCCCCCATAATTCGTTTGGACGGGATATGCATGTTTGATCCGGCTTTTGTTTTTGGTGGGATCTTGGACTTGATGGCCCTTGTTGTTACTCCGCTACTTACGCTTGCTACCTTCATAGTTTTATATAGATTCTTGCCAAATACAGCGGTACGTGTTCGAGATGTATGGCCTGGAGCGCTGATTGCCGCCATATCATTCGAAGCATTGAAGAGCGTGTTTGTATGGTATGTTACTGCCTACCCAGCATATAACGTTGTCTACGGAACACTGGGAGCAGTTGTAGCCTTGCTCTCTTGGATCTATTTGTCTGCTATGGTGCTGCTTTTTGGAGCCTTGGTAACATCTAGATATTCCCGGCATTTATCGGATAGGGCCGGAAGAATGGGTTGGCTTTTTTGGAAGGCGGTTTCGGGTTCGGATAATGAATGAGGAATGGAGGTGACAAGACTTATGGCTGATAGGGTAGAACGCAGAAGATGCAGTTCAAAGTATTGGTTCATTCTCACTGTGCTTCCGTTGATCGTGCTTTACGCAGGATGTGTTGGTAGTGATGATGGAGTAGTTGTTACTTCTGCTTCTGCAACTGAACTTCCTGTAATGGATACTGTTGTCACTTTGCAAGGATTGCCGAGTTTGGCTCCGATTGTCAGCAAAGTTATGCCCTTTGTTGTTTCAATCACTACGGAGCAATTGCGCCCTCAATTTTTCTATCAGATTGCTGTGCCGGGTGCTGGCACAGGAATCGTTGTTCAATCTGACGGGTATATCGTGACCAATGATCATGTGATTGCAGGGGCACGTAGCATTTCAGTTACATTACACGATGGCCGGCAGTTTGAAGCTCAAGTAATTGGGAGAGATCTTCAGAGTGACCTTGCTGTCATAAAGATAGATGCGACTGGGTTGCTAGCTGCGAATGTCACGGATAGCTCAGCGCTGATGGTTGGGGATTGGGTTATGGCAGTCGGCAATGCATTATCTCTGGAAGGTGGGAACACTGTTACCATTGGTATCGTTAGCGCGTTGGGGAGGACTATTCTCACAGATCCGTATGAGGACATATATTTGTATGAAACGATTCAAACGGATGCTGCTATCAATGAGGGAAACAGTGGAGGCCCTCTTATTGATATGGATGGGAATGTGGTTGGTATAAATGTAGCGATCGAGAGTACGGCTCAGGGGATTGGGTTTGCGATTCCGTGGTCTACGGTTAAAACCATTACCGAAGAACTGGTTGCGACGGGCAGAGTCATACGCCCAATGCTGGGGGTTATAGCAGTTGAACTAACACCTTCAATTGCCCGAAGCATAGACACGGAATGGGTATATGGAGTGCTTCTATTGCGCGTTTTTGAGGCGACGAGTGCTGCTGAGATTGGCCTTCAATCTGGAGATGTTATTACCCATATAAACGGTGAAGATGTTGGAGATATAAAAGGATTTCGGCAGATTATCTGGGACTATAAGATTGGAGACATTTTGCAGATTGTCATAAATCGAGAAGGGAATCCTGTTATCTTAGAAGCTGTTCTCCAAGAAAAACCAGAAGGTGTCAGTGCTCAGATACTCTAGTTTGAGGGTTACTCATATACTCTCGCCGTAAGCGAAGGGTATATTCAGTTTTTGTGTATCCCAATGGTCAACGATGTACCACCTATCTTGAAGATTGCTTGAGTATAGTTAGCATCTGGTGATTGGTACTGGAGTGAATCTGCAAGGGTTTCCGCACGAAGGTAGTCCTCAAATAGTGTTATTGTGTCTCTTATGGATTCATTAGCTTCATACTGGATTGATATACGGTCGGATATCCCAAAATTGGCAATTCTCCTTAATCCTTGAACATGGTGAACTAAATCTCTAACTAACCCTTCTTGATATAATGCGCTTGGTATCTCGGTCGATACTGCAACCAGGTAGTCGAATTCACTAGTGATGCTATATCCATCTTTTTCTATTTTCCTGAGAACGAAATCTTCTGGGGTTAGGCTGATACCGGCAAGTACCAAGTTTTCCCTATTGGATATTTTCTTGGCCATTTCTTCATGATTGGCATTCAATAAACTAGCCTGAAGTGCAGGTAAATGCCTACCGTGTTTTGGTCCAACAGATTGCGTATTAAGTTGCACTTCTTGATCGTATATTACTGATGAATCTGTGATTACTTGGATCTCTTTTATATTCAGTTCTTCTGCAATTTGTTGTTCAACAGATTGCAGAAGAACTGGGTTGGCGTTAGGCGGTAAGAGCACAGTAAGCTTGCTTAGTGGTTGGCGAACCCTGATACCTGCCTTGCTTCGGCCTGCCCTACCTAACGAGGAGATTTGCATTGCCATTCTGGTTGCTTCTGATAGATTGCTGTCAATTAAATTTGGATCACTAGTGGGGAATGATGTCAAATGGATGCTCTGATCAGCTTCTGGAGAGTAGGTTCTGACCAGATTTTGATATATTGATTCCGTGATGAAAGGAGCTATTGGGGCCATTAATTTACAGACTGTCAGCAGGCTCGTATAGAGTGTCTGGTATGCAGCATGCTTTTCGGTATCATTTTCATTTTTCCAAAACCTCCGTCTGCTTCTGCGAACGTACCAATTGGACAAAATCTCTACAAAAGCTTCAATTTTATGAGCAGCTTCTGCTGGCTGATATTGGTCGAGGCTCGAAGTTACTTCAGCAGTCAACGTATTTAATTCACTTATGATCCAGCGATCAATCTCTGTTAGATCAGCTTCGGTGATGTTCGAATTAGGTTTGAATCCGTCGATATTTGCGTAGGTCACAAAAAAGCTGTAAGTGTTCCACAAAGTGAGGAAAAATTGGCGCTTGATCTGGTCTGTGATGTTTTCCCCGAAATTCAGATTCACCGCGGGGTTGTGACGTGCGAAAACCCAGCGCATAGCGTCTACGCCAATTGCTTCCGCTGCGTCTTCAAACCAGATTGCATTGCCCTTACTCTTGTGCATGTCATCACCATTTTCATCTCGCATTAGTGCATAGCTAAATACGTTTTGAAAGGGCTCAGTGTTTTCAAGCACCGTAGACATAGTAAGAAGGGAGTAGAACCAATTTCGAAATTGTCCGGGGAAGCTTTCAGAAATCCAGTCAGCAGGGAACCAATCTCGCCAGTGCTCTCGGTTTGAGGTGTATTCGAGGGTTGAGAAGGGTACTATTCCTGCATCTAGCCAGGGATTGCCAACATCTAGAATTCGATTTACAGTGGCTCCACAATCGCTACAGGCTATTTTTACTTGGTCAATCCAGGGGCGATGTGGAGTTTGACCTTCAAAGGCCTCCCATCCATCGATAGCGCGGGAAGACAGTTCGTCCTTACTTCCCATAACCTCGAAATTCCCACAGGTGCATTTATAGATAGGGAGGGCCAGGCCCCAATAGCGTTTTTTTGATATCATCCAGTCGTCCATGTTTTGTAGCCAGTCGAGTTCTCGTTTTAGTCCGAATTCAGGGACCCATTGAATCTTCTTGGTGACCTCAGCAATCATTGATCTGAGATCTTTCATTGAAATGAACCATTCATCCACTAGTCTAAATACCAACTCAGTATCACATCTCCAACAGACAGGGTATCGGTGTGAGTAGGCTTCTATTTTGTACAGATGATGTGTTTCTTTTAGGTATTGAAAGATTGTAGGATTTACGCTAGAAACATTCTGACCAGTTAGCCAATCGAACCCTTCGATGAAGTTTCCAGATTCGTCAAGAGGAGCGATGACGTCCAGAGAGTATTCTTTTCCTAATGCAAAGTCTTCTTCCCCTGCACCGGGAGCGATGTGGACAATCCCCGTGCCTTCCTCATCACTAACCTCGTTCCAAGGTATTACCTTGTGAGCCACACCTTTTTGCACAGGAAAGTCGGAAAATATCCCTTGATACTCCATACCGACTAACTCTTCCCCGAGAACTTCCTGTTCGATGGTGTAAGGGCCATCGAGCACCTTGAGAAGATTCTTCGCTAGGTACAAATATTGATTATTATGTGCGACCAATACGTAGGTGGTCTTCGGGTTAACGGCTAGCGAAACATTTGATGATAATGTCCATGGAGTTGTGGTCCATGCGAGGAAGTGTGAATTATGGGCATTGCTCAGTTGAAATGTGACATACACGCTTTCGTGGGTGACTTCCTTATAGCCCTCAGTCACTATCTCATGCTGAGATAAGCCCGTTCCACAACGAGGGCACCAAGGCATCACATCTGTTCCTTCGTACAACCATCCTTTTTCGTGACATCGCTTTAGGAAATGCCAGATTGTGTAATTATTTGCATCAGACATGGTCTGGTAAGAATTATCCCAATCCATCCAATACCCTAGCCGTACAGACTGATCAGTGATCGTTTGGGAGAATTTACGTACCCTTTCTTTACAAAGCTCGACGAAACGACCTATGCCATATGCTTCGATATCTTTCTTTGAGTGGAACCCTAGTTCTTTTTCTACTTCGACTTCAATCCATAGTCCTTGTCCATCGAATCCATTTTGATATCGTTGGCGATATCCTGACATGGTCTTGTAGCGTTGGAAAAGATCCTTGTAGGTGCGGCCCCATGCGTGGTGAACCCCCATAGGATTGTTCGCAGTTATTGGTCCATCGATAAAGGAGAAGCGTTTCTCGGATTGTTCGTTTCGTGCCAGGTACTTATCAGAGATGTTGTGAGTTTTCCACCACTCAAGTATTTCTTTTTCAAGGCCAATGAAATCGATCTGACTTGATATTGGTTGAAACATATTTGGGTTCACATCCTTGTTGTATTTCTTAGCTCTGTATCAGTTACTTGGATGAACCGATTTTTGAGGCAGACAGTAGCCTAAGAAATCTGATCGGTTTGTGCATCAAGCGTAGAACGGGACAAAGTAGGTGTCAAGTTTGCACTATTGTGATCAAACTGTAGCCTTCCAACTCTCAAACAAATCTAGCTTGTTTATTGATTGTGTATGCTAGACTGAATGCCTGTCTTTTTGTGAATTTTACCTATTCGGAATGGAAGAGATGGCTAGATCAGATAACACGTTAATTGGTCAGGTAATAGAAGTGAACATCAGTGAGATTTCTGAGGCAGGGCATGGGCTCATACATTATCAGGGATTTGATATTGCGGTCGCTAATACTATCAAAGACGAAAGAGTCCTTATTGAAGTCACAGGGAGAAGGAAGTCTTTCTTGGTGGGCACCCTGAAAAAAATTGTACTAGCATCTACTAAAAGAACAACGGCGCCGTGCCACTTGTTTGGAATCTGCACAGGATGCCAATGGCAGCATATTAAATATGATGAACAACTATTGATGAAGCAGGAACAAGTGAGAAGACATCTGTCTAAGGTACTCACTTGTCCAATACGAGTTGAGCCCACACTCCCCTCCCCGAGTGTATACGGGTACAGAAATCATGCGAGATTCACGGTTCGCTATGGGATGCTTGGATTTGTGGGTGCACTTTCCCATCGGTTTGTGCCGGTTAGCCAATGCATGCTTATGAATGAGGGGATCAATTATTGGCTCACAAAACTTCAAGGTAATTGTTCACAAACAAGTCAGGTTGCCATTCGATCAGGGCAAAATACCTCAGATTACTTGATACAGCCTACGATGGAATCACCACCCTTGGGGATGCCTACTGGGCAATCCACTTTTCGAGAAGCGTTGGGCGATGATTCATTTCAGATTGGATCTCCTTCTTTTTTTCAAGTCAATTCTGCGCAAACGGTTAATCTTGCGGCAGAGATAATTTCGGCTTTTGATAATTGTCGGGGCGGCATAATTGTAGATGCATATGCCGGGGTTGGGACCTTGGCAGTATTAGCTGCTCCTCACGCTGGAAAGATCTTAGCCATAGAAGAGTCCTTCTCTGCTATAGAAGATGCGAGAATAAATATCGAAAACCATCCCAATATCGAGATTATGCAAGGGAAAACAGAGGTAATATTGAAGGATCTCAAGATGAATGTTGATGCATTGATTTTAGATCCCCCTCGGTCAGGGTGTCATCCTGATGCCATAGCTTCGGTCAGAGAGCTAGCGCCGAATAAGGTGGTATATGTATCGTGTGATCCGGAATCACTAAGTCGGGATCTGGGGCAGTTAATTCCAGATCTTTATGACATTGAGAGAATACAACCTGTTGACATGTTTCCTAACACACACCACGTTGAATGTGTGGTTTCGCTTAAATTGAAATGATTGCTGTCTCATAATAAAGCAGAGCAAGAACGTGACGGTATCATACAGGGGGGATCGCTATGCTAGGCATTGGATGGATTGAAATACTCGTGGTCCTACTATTGGGATTCCTAGTATTGGGCCCTGACAAGATGGTTGAAGCTGTTCGCCTGCTGGGGAAAAGTTTTAGGCAAGTACGCGAGGCTACTGATGAGATTACGGCTTCATTGAACGTTGATCTACTCGATGAGAAGCAGGATCACAATTCGGAAAAGTTAGACGTTAAACCGGATGGGAGCCATCCCAAAGACTAGTAGCTGTCCTTTTAGAGACAGGGGAATCAAGTAAATACTACACAGGGATTTCGATTCATGTACATTAGAGGACATTTGTTAGAGTTGCGCACTCGAATAATGAGAATCAGTGTGGTAACTTTTGTAGGCATGATAGTCAGTTTCGTGATGCATAAGCCTATATTGGCGTTTCTTATGCATCCTGCTTTTGGACTCGCGGATAGCGCTGCTGGTGGACCAGTCTTTACGGACCCCCTGGAATTTGTGAGTATAGCGATGCGAGTTTCTCTGGTATCGGGACTGGTACTCGCATCTCCGGTTTTACTCTACGAAATCATTATGTTCGCTGGCCCAGGATTGACAAAGCGAGAACGAAGATTTGTGTTTGCGTTCATGCCAGCTGCTCTGTTAAGTTTCACAGTAGGTGCCGCATTTGCATACTATGTGCTGTTCCCTCCAGCATTTACGTTTCTTCTAAGTTTTGGCAGTGATGTCGCGACCCCGATGATTCGTATTGGTTCTTTGATCAACCTGGTCGTAATGCTGATGTTTTGGATGGGCATGATTTTTGAAATACCAATAGTTCTCTTTTTTCTAGCTAGAATGGGCATCGTTAACGCCGCACGGCTACGTCGCTATCGCAGGTACGTTGTCGTTGTTGCGTTTATCATGGGCGCTGTGGTTACACCAACAATGGATCCAATCAATCAATCAATAGTTGCTGGATCAGTGGTGCTTTTGTATGAATTGGGTATATTGCTTGCTTGGATTGGTGGTAAGCGAGCATGACGATTGTTGGGTTAGTTATCTAGTACTTTGCATCTACACTATGTCAGCGTAGATAGCCCAAAAGACATAGTGCTGACAACACTAACTACCTAAGGCTACGAGTTGTCCTGCTTTGCGGTGTCAGTAGTAGATTCTGCTATTTGTTCAGGGTCTTCGTTCTGGGATTTTTTGAATTCGCGTAGCCCTTTGCCCAAACTACCAAACACTTCTGGTAATTTTCCAGCTCCGAAAATCAAAAGTACTATCAATAATACAATTAGGAGTTCAGGGGCACCGATCCCGCCAATGCGCATTGCTAATCCTCCACGAAGTGCTTCATTGCACAAGATGCTAATCCTGATTGTACTTTCGGTCAAGTCAAGATACCATAATCTAGGGCACTTTCCATATTCCACTCTCTGACTTGGGATAATTTGATCTTTGATATACTATATGTGAATACGTGTCATACTAGCTATTTGTGCACACAACACTGATGGCTGTACTACTAATGGAGGCTTGGCGTGCCGTTATACGATTATGAGTGCCTTTCTTGCGGAAACGTTTTTGAGATGAGACAGGGATTCAATGATCCTCCTGAAGCTCATTGCCCTGATTGCAATCATGAGTCCAAGCGACTTTTTCGCCCAGTTGGAATTATATTCAAAGGGTCTGGTTTTTACGTCAATGAATATGGGAAGGGAAGAGAAGGTCCTCAACCGGGCTCAGACAACGCGTCGAATTCCATTACGAATACAGTATCAAACTCGGATACAGCTGCTTCACCTTCGGATGATTAGCAAGGGAAGAGTTGGTGCCAGGTGCGCTTTTTATTACAGAGAGTTACAGACGGGGCCGTTAACTGGGGAGATGAGCAGCCGAATACGATTGGCGTCGGCTTCGTAGTGTTTGTGGGTATTGGCAGAGGCGATCGATCATCGGACGTAGAGTATTTGGTGCAGAAGGCCTTATCGCTTCGGGTTTTTCGTGACCCAGCAGATGGGAAAGAGGTATCTGTTCAGGATATTAGAGGGGAGCTCTTGATTATTAGCCAGTTTACGCTCTATGCGGACACTAGCAAAGGAAGACGCCCTAGCTACGGTAATGCAGAATCGTCGGAGTTGGCTGCGCAATTGTTTGGGGAAGTCCTGAAGCGATTTGAGGCGTCTAACTTAATGGTTAGGACAGGGAAATTCGGAGCTCAGATGATGGTTAAGCTGTCGAATGACGGACCTTATACAATAATGCTGGAGTCAGTTCCTGACAAGTGGTGATGCCGATATTTTCCCTTGTTTGCATAAAATCAACTATCTAAATGAATGGTTACTATGTCTAGGCTGAGGTCTAGGGACGGGGCGGAATGGGTGATAGCACCGACTGAAATGATGTCAACTCCTGTGGCAGCTATCTCTCTCACGGAGTCAAGGGTTATTCCTCCTGATGCCTCCGTTGTGACCTTGTTATGAAGTTGCGGTATAATCTTTTGGATCTGTTTTGCGGACATGTTATCTAGGAGAAGCACATCTGCTCCTGCCTCCATTGCTTCAATGGCTTCTGCCTCAGATTCCACTTCGATTTCGATGCGCAGTGCATGAGGTGCCTGATCTCTAGCAAGTTTTACTATTGTGCTTATGGTGTGGCCTACTGATTTAAGGGCTATTATGTGATTATCTTTGATTAAGATGCCATCTCCTAAGCTTTGTCTATGGTTTCGTGCTCCTCCACACAATACTGCATATTTTTCCAGCTTTCGTAAACCTGGTGTAGTTTTTCTCGTGTCTACTATTCGAGCAGCTGTCCCGGATACAGCATTTACATAGGTTGCCGTTTGGGTAGCGATCCCACTTAAGTGTTGAAGGAAGTTCAAAGTGGTCCTTTCTGCTGCAAGTATGCTTCGTACACTTCCTTTGATCTCAAGTATTATTTGGTCTTTTTCAAGACGTTGCCCGTCGGTACTTAGTTCCTGTATTTGCAGAGTGTTATCAACCCTTTCGAGGATTTTCTTAGCTATGGGCAGCCCTGAACATACCCCTTCTTGCCGTGCGACTATTTGGGCAGTCCCAGACAAATCGGTAGTAATGATAGCATTGCTAGTAGGGTCTCCTAGAGAATAATCTTCTTGAAGGGCACGCTCAACTAACTGATTGATATCAATAGAAGCTAGATTTAGATTGTTTTGCATTCTGGATCACCTCAAGGTTGAATGGAAGCCAGTGGGTAACTGCATAATTTTGTGAGATATGATTCTTATAGCATGCTGTTTGGGCAGCGCTACATGAGCCCATAGTAACTTATCAAGTTTGTTATGTCGCCGTTGGTTATTGTGTGCTGAACGTGATGTGGGTTTCCCACGTCTTTGAAGGAACTGGGTAATCGTTCCTGAAGTGAGCCCCTCTACTTTCCTTGCGCAACAAAGCTGCTTCAGTGATCAATCGTGCCACTAACAGTAAGTTTTGCAACTCGTATGATTGTTTAGAGCCTCCTTGGCTTGATACTGTTGACCAAGATAAGAGTTGATTCTTAAGGGTTTTCAACCCTTCCTCGGATCGTATTATACCGGCGCCGTTCCAGACATGATTCTGTAAAGTAGGAAGGTCGGGTAGCTCGCTGCGAACTGTAATGTTGTGATTGCTATTAGATAACGACAGTGTAGGTTGCATTCCTTGAGGCAAAGAGTGGTTCGTTTTTGATTCAGTCGTTCTGGTGATTATTCGTTTCCCAAATACAACAGTTTCTAAAAGTGAATTACTTGCAAGCCTGTTGGCGCCATGCACACCGGTGCAAGCTACTTCGCCACATGCGAATAGCCCTTCAACGCTAGTTTCCCCCCAGGTGGATGTTCGTACTCCTCCCATCATGTAATGCGCAGCAGGGGCTACTGGAATGAGTTCTTTAGTTATATCTAACCCAAGCTGGTAGCATGTTGCGTAGATATTGGGGAAACGCGTTATGATCCAGTCAGGATTCAGATGAGTAAGCTTTAGCCAAACTTCATTTGTACCACCTTGTCTCATTTCTGAAGTTATAGCTCTCGACACGATGTCTCTAGGGGCAAGATCTCCTTGTGGATGATATTGATCCATAAAAGAGCGTCCACTTGCGTCAACTAGCGTTGCGCCTTCTCCTCTTGTTGCTTCCGAGATTAGGAAAGACGGGGCGTTGGGAATCCTGAGTGCCGTCGGATGAAATTGGTAGAACTCCATGTCTATGATTTCTGCCCCCGCCCTGTACGCTAACGCTACTCCATCGCCTGTCGCTACAGACGTATTGGTGGTATATCGAAATAACTGGCCTGCACCTCCGCTAGCCAAGATAATATAATCACCAGAAAATTCCTCTGTTTGTGCTGTCACACCATCGAATGTTACTACTCCTTGTGCACGGTTGTTTTCAACAACGATTTTTGTAACTAATTTGTTCTCTTGAATAGATATGTTAGAGAGGCGTGCTACTGATGCTAGAGTCATTTCAATATGTTGCCCAGTAGCGTCTCCACCCGCATGCAAAATGCGAGGAACACTATGAGCTGCTTCATTTGCTAGCGTAAGAGAACCCTGGGCAGTATCGAATTGAACCCCGAGGCGAATTAAATCCGTGATCCGATCTGATGCTTCTGTGGAAAGTATGTCCACGGCCTCGTTATCATAGAGACCAGCGCTTGCAGCGATCGTATCTTTGCTGTGTAACGCGGGGGAGTCGTTTTCTCCTACAGATGCCGCGATCCCACCTTGAGCATATTGGGTGTTGCAGTCCTCGATACTCCCCTTTGTTAAGATGAGGGTTGGACCGTGGTGACGAGCAAGCAGGGCTGTGTATAATCCGGCGATGCCACTTCCTACGATTATGTATCTATAATGAGGGACCGCAGACATTTGTTACCGCAGACTTGGTGCAACTGGTCACCATTCGAAGAATTTATCCCGGCTAATGCTAGGCGATGATATCATATCTCTTTGGCTCTCGATACTTGGAAGAAATTGTAAGCTTACCGCGAGAAAGGCATTCCTTGAAGGCCCTTAAGGAAGCGGACTTCACCTAGATGGAAGAAGCCATGTCCAATTATGATACTCTGTATTTGTCTTCCCACAGTAGCTCGAGGATTTTCTGGATTCAAAGGTCGATCGAGATCAGTGCTGGTCATCTGTGAAAGACCGTCATCTAGCGCTTTTTGAACTGATTCAAGGTGATCGATTAAAAGTCTCCTATTTGGTTGAAATGCTGCTACTTGCTCAGTGCCGAATCCGGTACCTGTATCGGTTTCCGCTAGATCGAATGCCTCATACCATTTTTCTCGTTCCGACACTGTTGACGTTCCTTGAGAGCGATGGAAAACCGTGTCAGCAATTCGCGGGTAGTGCCATACAAGGAATGCAATAGAATTAGCCTCAGTGGTTGGGCGAAAAAGCATTTCCTCAGGTTCTAATGGGGTGATTTCTGCCAGAAAGCTGCGGAATACCTCGTACATAAGATGACTGTATAAATTGTATCGTGTCCATAGATTGCTCCTTGTTTTTCCGTGGGCCCCTCTTGGTTTTCAGAAAGAGGGAGAGACAGATAGGTCTAGGACAGAGCTAACATAGCCTCAAGGGCAAGGCGCGCGCTTTCTCGGGTTTCAAGGTCAACGGTGATTTGGTTGTTGATGGTTCCAGCTTCAATCCCTTCGAGTATCCATGCGAGGTAGGCAGGATGGATACGGTACATTGTCGTGCATGGGCATACTATTGGGTCTAGGCAGAATATATTCTTGTCCGGGTTTTCAGCTGCAATTCTGTTAACAAGGCTTATCTCGGTTCCAATCGCCCAAGCAGTTCCCGAGGGTGAGTCTGTAACAACTTTGTTGATACGTTCGGTTGAGCCTACGTAGTCTGCTGCTGCCACCGTTTCCATCGGGCATTCAGGGTGTACTACTACGTTTAATCCTGGTACTGATTCTCGGGCTTTTTCGATTTGTGCAGCTGTGAATCGTGTATGGACAGAGCAACGTCCCTGCCACAAGATTAGTTTTGCTTTCTGGATGGCTTCAGGGGTATGACCACCTAAAGGTTTGAAAGGATTCCAGACGATCATTTTTTCTAGTGGGATGCCCATTTTAATTCCTGTATTTCTCCCAAGATGTTCATCGGGGAAGAATACTACTCGTTCCGCTTGGGCAAATGACCATGCCAATGCTTGCTCTGCATTAGATGATGTGCACACAATCCCACCGTTTCGTCCGCACAGTGCCTTAATGGCAGCGGTGGAGTTCATGTAGGTAACTGGAAGGATTTCAGGAAGGCCTGTTCCTAGGACTTCAGTAAGATCATCCCAACAATCGTTGACATCTTCCGTGGGAGCCATATCTGCCATCGAGCACCCAGCGGCAAGATTTGGCAAAAGGACCCGCTGGTGATGTTCGGTCAGTATATCGGCGGTCTCTGCCATGAAATGTACACCACAGAAGACAATATGATCAGCATCTTTTTGGATGACAGCTTGTTGAGCGAGCTTGAATGAATCTCCTCGGAAGTCTGCAAATCGAATAACTTCATCCCTTTGATAGTGGTGCCCTAGGATCAGCAGCGAGGAGCCGAGTCTGCGTTTCGATGCCGCAATTCGTTCTTCAAGCTCTTCAGCTGCCAGAGGATAGTAATCCTCTGGGATTTTTTGCCATTGAACAGATATTTTGGATTCCATCTCAAGGGGAAGGCTCGTTAGGTCATCTTCTGTTCTGCAAAACGCGTCCTGCTCTATTTCTGTGGTTGGTAGAACAGGGAGCCGATTTATTACAGCCATTGTGCTTCTCCTAATTATTGCCGGACGAGTGTTCCCTGTAGTGACCAGGGTCCTGAAGCCTGAATGTCTACGGTTACTAATTTCCCTAGCAAATCAGTGTCACTATCGACGAAAACTATTTTGTCTGTTCGTGTTCTGCCTTTCCATCGCCCTCTCTCATGCCCTTCTATCAATATTTGGTAGCTCTTTCCTGTGTACCTATCATTGATGTCGGCATTAATGCCTTGCTGCAAATCTTCCAAGAAATGTTTCCTGAGTTGCTTTTGTTCAGCAGGAACGTCATCAGGTATCTTTCGCCATGCTATCGTCCCGGGTCTTGGGGAGTAAGCAGCTGTGTGAACTTTGTCAAAACGAACTTCCTCCAACACTCGTACGGTTCCTTCAAAATCTGCATCTGACTCTCCAGGGAATCCTACGATGATATCTGTGCTAAGAGAGACTGAGGGTACCGTTTCTCTTATAGTCTCAATGATCGAAAGATATTTCTCAACTGAATAAGGGCGTCTCATGCGGGCCAGGACGCTGTCGCTCCCCGCTTGGATAGGAATGTTTATGTGCTCACATACCTTTGAGAGTGATGCTACTGCTTCAATAATCCTCTTGCTCATGTAGTTTGGGTGCGAAGTTAGGAATCGGATGCGGTCAATACCATTAATATCATTCACTGCTTCTAGCAAATCAGCTAGGTCTGTTTTCGCGCTGAAATCGTTACCATATGCATCGACTGTTTGCCCGAGGAGTGTTACCTCACGGACTCCTTTTGGCACCAGATGTTCTATTTCGGCCACTATGTCATCTATTGTGCGGCTGACCTCTCTTCCGCGTTTGTATGGGATTATGCAAAAACTGCACATTTCGTCGCACCCATGAATAATAGGTACATAAGTAGTCACTTGAGGATTCAGAGGAGCCAGTGTACCGACACATCCCTCCCAATCCATGTCAAGTCTTTCACCCAAGAGGTCAAGCAGTGGTTTATATTGCTGTGGTTGCATGAATACATCGACGTATGGGAACTTTTCTCGAAGTTGGCGTTCCTGATTAGGTCCTACCATGCACCCCATAACCGCAAGTACAGTAGTTGGATTCGCTTTTTTTAGAGGCTTGAGTGAGGTAATGGTTCCTACTACTTTATCCTCGGCGCTTTGCCGGACGACGCAGGAATTCAGTACGATCACATCCGCGGTTGTAGGGCTTGTTGTAGGCAGGAATCCCATTTGAGAGAAAGCGCTCTCAAGGCGTTCAGTATCTGCCTTGTTCATCTGGCACCCGACAGTCCAAGTATAGTAACGAGGTGGCGATTGCCACCCCGCGGATTCCAGGGCGCTCAGGTTGAATAATGTTTGAGTGGTGTCCATTACAGTTCCTCTATCCCGTCGAGATCCTAGCGTGGCGGAGGGAGTGGGATTCGAACCCACGAGCCCGATCACTCGGGCTAAGCGCTTAGCAGGCGCCCGCACTAGACCTCTATGCGATCCCTCCCATAAGGCCACCTTCATTCTAACAACGCTGCACTGGCTATGCAAGGAGACTAATTGTATCTAGGGCAATTCAGGGAACTTTTGGTGCAGTGATTACATTAAACAGGTAAGGGCTACTGTGCTTGGCAATTTGACCGCATCTAGGCATAAAAGCCAGCTCATTACGCGAATAGAGAATTGGGATCAGGTGGTTTATCCTTAATGTGCGTCAATCCAGATTTCCCCATCAGCGAAAACTTCTTTTTTCCATATGGGGACGGTTTCTTTTAACCGGTCAACTAAGTACATGCATGATTCAAATGCCTCATTTCGGTGAGGGGCTGATAGCGCAACTACCAAGCTGATATCCCCTATTTCCAACTTGCCAACACGGTGTCCTATTGCTATGTCGGTTATAGTCCATTTTTGTTTGATTTCGTCACAAATTTCTTGCAACTTTTCCGAGGCCATCGGGTTATAAGCTTCATATTCTAAATACAGTACTTTTTTTCCTGCGGTTTCGTTTCGTGTGGTTCCTAAGAAAGTGATCACGGCTCCACTTGCTGTGTTTGTTATTGCCTCTGTGAAGAACTCTGGTTTTAATGGACTATCTGTTACAACAATCATGAATCACCTCCGCTTACGGGAGGTATTATCGCGATTTCATCCCCGTCAACTACCACTTCATCAAACGCTGCATAGTTCCGATTGATAGCGAACACCAATTCTTCAGGGCGAGTAAATATAGATGGGTAAACTTGGTTTAACTTTTTAGCCAAGTCACCAATGGTCGTAGCTTTGGGTACATCAATGCTGATGTAAGAGTTTTTCATTTTTTCCCTGTCTCCTGCAAACAGCAATATATGAAGTGTAATCATAGCCTCTTCTTATTTGTGTGTAGGGAATGTGCCTTGAACTTAGAGCTAAGGTACACGAGTACCTTGCCAAATCACCCTGAATCTTTGTCCAGATACTATCACACTTCCTGCAGCTATCACTAAGATGGATAAGAAAAGTGTTTGTGGGAACCAGGGTGAAGTAAGTAATCCTAGAACTATAAGAATCATACGTTCCGGCCTTGTCACCCAGCCTACTGAACAAGTTACCCCTAAACTCTCCCCCTTTGCTCGAAGGTAACTCACCAGCAGACTGCTGGCAAAGGCGATAAAGACTGTAAGGACCTGTATTCTCCCCATGGTGTCAAGGAAGTCAATTGCGAGCAGGTAATAAGTTGAGATACATATAAAAATTATGGCCTCGGATATTCTGTCAACGAATGAATCTAACAGAGCCCCTTGATTTGATGCAGTGCGAGCAGAACGAGCTATAAGCCCGTCTAGCATGTCTAAGCTGGCGCCAATTAGCAGAGTGCAGCCTGCTGGGAATAAGGATCCTTGAACTATGAATCCGGCCCCTATGCATGTTACGAGAAATCCAGTTATTGTGATCTGATTGGCGGTAACTCCTGCGGGTAAAAGAGCCTTAGTCGCAAGAATCCTCAATGGGGCTGAGATTTTCTCTTTAATGATGTCACGAGGATTAAGCATTTGACGTTGATCCTATATGAGTGTAGCGATGTTGTTGTTGTTGGTACCTGTGGTAGATGGAACGCCCCGATGTGTGGATATGGTCTCATAGTAAATTTTGTTAATCTTTGCCGCTATGGGTTTCCAGTCGTATGATTGAGCAGTGATCTGCCCTCTAATACCCATAGTGGATCTCAGTTGAGGATCTTCTATTAGCGCTTGCAGTGCTGCAGCTAACCCTTCAGCATCTTTTGGCTTTACCAGGAAGCCCTCTTGATCGTTTGTCATAACGCTAGCGTAGCCGGGTATATTACTTGCTACAATTGGTTTCCCAGAGGCCATGGCTTCGAGTAAAACGATCCCGAAACTCTCATGACCTGTGGCAGGGCTGCAGAAAATATCGGCAGCATGATAATAATCAGGTAGCTCTGAGTGAGAAACCTCCCCAATTAGCTCGATATCTTGCAAATTTTTCTCTGCAATAAGATGGTAGGATGCTTTGTCTAAAGTTCCAGGACCAACGACTATAAGCCTCACGTTGGGTTGTTGCCACTTAAGTCTGCTGAAGGCTGACAAAAGATAGCTCAATCCCTTACGTTTCTCTAGCCTGCCGACAAATAGAATATTGGTCTTATCATTCTTGAAAACTTCAGGTTTGTTTTTAGGTAGGAGAAATCTTGAGCAATCGATTCCGTTGGGCACTATTTCATATTCGCTCGGGAAATTCTTATTAATATGAGCTCTTGCAGGTGGCGATACAGTTAGTCTCCTATCGAGTTTGTTGAAAGACCTGTGCAAGATCCCGCTCAGAGCGAAGTATTTCTGGGTGCTGTTTTCGTAAGCATGGAATGTCCCCACGATTGGGCATGAAGCTAGGTGCAAGCATAATAGGGGCAGAAACGGAACTAACGGCTCATGGATGTGAAGGATATCAAATGCTTCTTTTTGCAGGACAGTTTGTACTTTTTTGAATAGCCAAAATGATATTGATATGCGCGCTATCGATCCTCCGGTAGGTATAGGGAAAGGTTTGCCAATGGGAATGAGCCAATCGGGGAGTGCATCTAAGGTGTTATCTGAACAAGGTGCAATGATTTTCACGGCATGCCCTAGTTTCGTTAGCTCTGCCGCGAGATTATTTATATGGGCAGTAACGCCACCTGGGTAGGAGTAGTCATAAGGTGACACTAATCCGATCTTCATTACTGAACCTGACTTTGTCTATGAATGCCGTACCATGGGGTTTGTGATTGCTTCTATCGTATTAATCACTGATAAATTTCTCGACCATCTCGCGTGCTACATCATCTGTGTATTGGATTGGGGGGCTCTTCATGAAATAGGCGGAAGGCGCAGTTATAGCTCCACTCATGTTCCGGTCGAGTGCTATTTTACAGCATCGGATTGCATCAACCACTACCCCTGCAGAGTTTGGGCTGTCCCAGACTTCTAATTTGAGCTCCACATTCAAGGGGACATCACCGAAAGTTGTCCCTTCCATGCGTATATATGCCCATTTTCTGTCTTCTAACCATGGTACGTAATCACTTGGTCCGACGTGTATTGAATCTGCGGGCATGCTGTAGTCTAGCTGTGAGGTTACTGCTTGAGTCTTCGATATCTTCTTTGAGTCAAGACGTTCCCTCTCTAGCATATTGTAGAAATCTGTGTTCCCCCCGAAGTTCAGTTGATACATTCTTTCTATTTTTACTCCGCGGTCTGCGAAAAGCCTTGTTAGGAGCCGATGGGTGATTGTCGCACCAAGTTGAGACTTAATGTCATCACCGATTATAGGTAATCCCCTGTCTTCAAAACGTTTTTGCCAGTAGGTTTCTTGAGCTATAAATACTGGAAGGCAATTTACATACCCACAGCCGGCGGCCAATACTTGCTCCACGTACCATTTCGTGGCTTCTTCTGCGCCGACGGGAAGGTAACTTACCACCACATCTACTTCTTTTTCGCGGAGTATCTTGGCTACCTCAGCTGTTTCGCCAGGTGCTTTTGTTATGATTTGCGAGAGGTATTTGCCCAAGCCATCGTGAGTCATCCCTCTATTGACCGTTATTCCTAGGTTTGGAACGTCTTGAAATTTATATGTGTTATTTGGCGCTGCGAAAATTGCTTCAGAAAGGTCTTTCCCCACTTTGTTGCTGTCGATATCAAAAGCTGCTACAAACTCGATATCTCCAATGTGGTACTTGCCCAAAATCGGATGCATAAGTCCTGGTATTAGATCATCTGCTGCCGCATCTCGGTATTTAAACACTCCCTGAACAAGGGATGATGCACAATTGCCCACGCCGATTATTGCTACCTTTACTTTGTTACCCTGAGTCATCAGCCACTCCTATGTATGGACACACACCGGAGATGTCACGAAGCATAGCTAGGGACAATTTCAAGTGTTCCAGGCGAATTCGGTTATGATCTATCAGACACAATGGTATCTGAAGGGTGTGAGCCACGCAAGATATAAAGCAGCGATTTTGTGTAGTTCCGGAGGGTATCAACTGTGTTGTGGTTCACGAATAGACCAACTTCATGATTCTAGTTGTCAATGGTAATATTGTCTTAAGGACTTATAGTAGAGTTGCCTGTTGGCAGACTTAGTTGCAAGATTCCGGGAGTTTAACTACGATTGGTTGTGCACGAGCTCTACTCCGTTGAATTACGACAGTCGTCTGGGGCATCACTGCAAATCCTCATAAAGCAATCAGTGCTGAAGGATCACGGTCTTGATTGATATCGAAATTATAAGGCAGAATCCAGATATTCTCCGTCAGGCGTTAAAGATGCGTGGCGAAGACTTCTCTGTAGTGGATGATCTGGTGTCTATGGATGACGATCGTAAGGATCTCGCACGTCAGGTAGAAGAGCTACGGGCTTATCGTAATCGCGTCAGTAAAGAGATTGGAGAGTCAAAGAGCAACGGTACGGAATCAGGGCACATTGCCAATACTGAGGCTATCAGGTCCCAGATGAGGGAAATCGGAGACTCGATTAAGGCTTTGGATGAGGATTTGGGTCAAGTGGAAACGCGAATACGCGCAAATCTGGTCTCCCTCCCAAATATTCCGCTTGATAGTGTTCCTTTTGGTGAAGACGAAACGGGCAATCGCCTACTGCGATCTTGGGGTGACCTACCTCAATTTGAATTCACCCCTAGGCCCCATTGGGAGCTCGCCCAAGAATTGGGAATAATCGATTTCGAACGAGGTGCAAAGCTTGCAGGCTCTCGTTTTTTCGTCCTTCGTGGGCTGGGGGCTCGGCTTGAAAGAGCGTTGGTCAATTGGATGCTAGACATACATCTTTCTGAGCATGGATACACAGAATGGGCTACTCCATATTTAGTGAAATCTGACGTAATGGAGGGCAGTGGGAATTTACCGAAATTTGTGGATAACTTATATCATGATGCTGAAGATGATTTATGGTTAATCCCAACGGCAGAGGTGCCTTTAACGGGTATCCATCGTGACGAGATTTTACCTGTAGGCACTCTTCCTTTGTCCTATGTGGCATTCGCTCCAAGCTTCAGGCGAGAGAAAGCTGCAGCTGGCAAAGATACAAGAGGGATTAAGCGGGTTCATCAGTTTGATAAAGTTGAGTTGTACAAAATTGTTGAGCCGGAGGAGTCCGTTGAAGCGCTGGAGGAGCTACTCAGTCATGCAGAGAAGATCTGTCAGTTGCTACAGATACCATATAGAGTCCTTGAAATTTGCACAGGGGATTTAGGCTTTCAGTCTGCTAAAACTTATGATATTGAAATGTGGGCACCTGGAGTTGCGGAATGGCTTGAAGTATCTAGTTGCTCTAACTGTTGGGATTTTCAGAGCCGAAGGTCGATGATTCGCTACAGACCATCACCAGAGGGAAGGCCGCGATATCCGCACACTCTAAACGGGTCAGGTTTGGCGGTGCCGAGAGTGTTGATCTCAATCATTGAGAGCTATCAGCAAGCGGATGGATCTTTTCGTGTCCCGGAGGTACTCATTCCCTATATGAAGACGGATCACATTGGGAAGTAGTTTCTCAGCGATTTGGCGGTATGCTATTAGGGCTTGGGATCATATGTTGGCCTAGCTAATGTGAAAATACCGTCAGTGTGAGAATATTCGCTACCTCCTAATCTTCCTACTGCTTTCAACTTTCTAGAATCGACGCGGTTGTCAGTGATAATCTCATCGTCTAGATGCATTGCAATCACCTCAGCGAGTACTAATCCGGATTCTGTTTCTCCTTGACCGATTGTTATTATTTGATTCAAGCGGCATTCCAAATTCACTGGAGATTCAAGTACACGCGGTGGCTTTATCATCGTTGATGGGGCTGGTGTCAATCCAGCGATTTCAAATTCATCGATATCTTCAGGATACTCGGCAGCTGTGTTGTTCATCGCTTCGGTTATACTCTCAACCACGATATTGATCACGAATTCTCGTGTGGCTTCGATATTAGCTAAAGTATCTTTTCGCTTAGATGGGGTATTACGGGCGATAGATATGGCAACAGTCGGGGGGTTAGAGGCTATAGCATTAAAAAATGAGAATGGTGCCAAATTTAAATTGCCCGATTCTGAAATTGTGGATATGAACGCGATGGGGCGAGGAATAATTACACTAGTAAGTGAGTAGTAGAAGTTTTCGTTATTTTGTGGATTGATGATCACAATCAGCCTCCTGGCACTTTTATTCATACAATTGAGCGATAGTATACATAAGTGTGTTCAATTTGTTGCCTTGACATCGATGGTGGTCGCGACTAGAATAGCTAGGTTATGAATGATAATGATTACGCAATAATTAGGGCAGATGGGCGTCAATACAAAGTATTGGAAGGCACAGCTATACATGTTGACAGGTTGGATATTGAAGTCGGGGGAACCAAGACCTTCGATGATGTTCTGCTAGTTTCGCAAGGTGACACTCTGTTTGTGGGTAACGGGTCACAAGGAGTCGAGGGGGCCAGGGTGATTACCGAAGTGCAGGAGCATGGGCGAGATAAGAAAATTGTTGTATTCAAGTATAAAGCGAAAACTCGATACCGGAAAAAGCAGGGACATCGCCAAGGATACACCAAGATTAAGATAAACAAGATACTTGCACCGGGGCAGACGGGGTAATTGATATGGCACATAAAAAAGGTGGCGGTAGCAGTCGAAACGGCAGGGATTCTCCAGGACAGCGTTTAGGGGTTAAACGTGGAGATGGACAAGTCGTCAACGCTGGCACGATCCTTGTGAGGCAACGAGGAACGAAGATTCAGCCTGGTAGGAATGTGGGACTAGGACGGGACTTCACACTATACGCTGAGCTTGGTGGAGTAGTAAGATTTGAGAACGCTACTAAATTCCGAAAACGAGCAAGCGTGTATCCAGTTGACTAAATTTCTGAGGGCGTAATAATGAAACCTGATATACATCCGGTGTACTATGAGCAGGCCAAAATAGTATGTTCGTGCGGCAACATTTTTAATACGGGTGCTGCTAAAGAGGAATTGCGAATTGAAATCTGTAGCAGTTGTCATCCTTTTTTCACTGGCGAACAAAGGATCGTTGATACTGAGGGCAGAGTTGAACGTCTGCGACGTCGCTTTAGCCTAAGTGACAGCGACTAGATATTGAAGAAACAGTAGCTCACTATTAATGACTGATGTTCGACCCTCCCCTACTTATGGTGGCCAAGCTTTGATCGAAGGCGTGATGATCAGAGGGGCAACAAGAGCAGCCTTGGCCGTGAGATTACCTGATAACTCCATTCACTCAGAAGAGTGTCTCCTTCCAAGTTTCAGTACTGGCAAGAGAAGACGCGTGCCTTTCGTCAGGGGCGTCTTGGTCCTGGGAGAGACTTTAGTTGTCGGTGTAAAGGCGCTGACCCGATCTGCTAATCTTGCGGTTGAGGAAGAAGAAGGCTCGGCACCTCTCTCGAATTGGGCTATTACGCTCACGCTGATGAGCTCAGCTCTCATAGGGATAGGAGTATTTTTCCTGTCTCCTCTGTTTATTGCCCGACTTCTTGGGTACTTAGTTGAAATGAGCCCGGTAGTTGTTAATGCCATTGAAGGTTTAACGAGACTATTATTGCTCGTTCTCTATGTTTGGGCTATTGGGAAAATGGCCGATGTGAAGCGGGTGTACGCTTATCATGGCGCAGAACACATGACGGTGCATGCTGTTGAAAACGGAGATGCTCTGAGCATCGAAAACATAAGGAAGTACCCTAAAGAACATCCGCGATGTGGTACTGCCTTTTTGTTGACAGTGATGTTGGTGGCGTTAGTTGTTTTCTCAGTTATGCACACTGAATCTATTCTTGTTAGTGCAGCTCTTCGCGTGGTGTTAATACCTGTTATTGCTTCGTTTAGTTATGAAGTAATCAAGTGGAGTGCCCTACATGGGAATGGTTGGGCCGGCAAACTCACTTCTACTCCAGGGTTGTGGCTTCAGAAGATCACCACTCATGTACCAGAATCAGACCAAATTCAGGTGGCAATTGCGGCGATGGAGGCCACGATGGCTTTGGAGGAAAGCAGCCAACAATAAAGCGACCAACAATATTCATGCCATACTTTATTTATTTTATAATTGTCCAATCTCTTCAGATACAAAAACGTGGAGTGGGAGATGGGGATTGAACCCACGACGACTTACTTGGAGGTTAGGGGTTCGGTTGTTTTTACACGTAAACCGATGGCACTGGGAGTTGCAAAAGTAATTATAGGACCGCTCATTGGGTGTGCAGTTTACCATCCACTATGGGTATGCAGTTCGCCATAGCCATGGGTATGTAGTTCCAGTCCGCTTCCCCAGCCATGATTATGATCCCCCTTTGGTCCTCTAGGACCGTCTGTGCCGGTTTTACCTTGTGCCCCGGTTTGCCCTTGCGGACCGATTTCTCCCTGGGGGCCAGGTGGACCTTGAGGTCCCGGAGGTCCATAGACCTTAAGGTGATATTTGCTATCTGTCTTGCCACTTCCGTAGCCACACGCTTCTCTAGTTCTTCTTTGCTTATTGGACTGCATCCCATTGTGCCCAACACTAGAACCATAGTGCCAAAACCGGCAATGAGCAAATGTTTCCATCTTGAATAATGCATTGTTCGAGCTACAATCAGGATCAGAGTTGAGCACCTCACCTCGAATTTTCTGAATGTTGCAGTCTTAGCAGCTTAGTAGAGTTTTGCAAAGAGCCAAGAGTAGCCTTTATTTGTTGTTTATAGCGTACTCAGCAGGTTTCTCTTCGACCCGTTTCTGTTTCTTAAGTTTATCTAAGTGAGTCTTGACATTACTAGCTGCAGGTTTCCGTAGTGCCTTCTTGAGGTTCTTTGGGTAGATTTCTCTGACTATTTTATCGATATCACCAATTCCTTTTTCGAGGGCTTTAAGTATCTGGTTCTCGCGTAGTTGGCGATGATCAATGTACCATTGTATTCGTGTATTCCCAGCTCGATTTGCTTTGGGCTGGTCTGGCAGTTGCGTTACTACTTGCCCATGTGCTGGACAGATAGTGTTGACCCGTAGTCTCCCCAGTCTCTCTAGCGATTTCATGTAATCAGCAAGATCGGACACGGTTGACGGTGAGTTCCCAAGTATTGTGTCGCCAGTAAAAAGCAGCTTTTCTCGGGCCAAGTAATAACAAACATGATCATCAGAATGGCCGGGTGTGAATATTGCGCGTAGCGATATATTGCCACCCGTATGGAGCATCTCGTTTGCTCGTAGTTTTATGATCATATCTTCATCGTCAACGAATGTCTTCAGCCCTTTTACTAGTTTGGGATGGCATCTTACTGGGCACTGCATGATTTCGTGGAGTCGTTCTATCCCTCCAGTGTGGTCACCATGACCGTGTGTGATGACGATTGAGGTCATCTTGGGACTCCCCAATTGCTCATAATAATTTGTTATCGTTTTTGTCCATCGTCTACTGTGTTCTCCGGTGTCTAACAGTATCATTTCTTCATCGGGATCACCGATAAAGTAGACGTTACTCCCTCCCGGGTGCATAACCTGGGCGTTTTTTTCATTTTCAATATGGCATTGGTAAACATTCTTGGCTATTTCCATAGTTAACTCCTTCAGTGACAAACCTAGAGTCGTATAGGGACCGCATGCTAGGTGGGTTGATGTGGATTTATGATGGGCACTTAGGGTTCCTTTGGCCCTCGATCCATTCTAGCCTATCCACGTTTTGAGGAGGATTGTACCATCGGTTAGTGTTATGGTATAGATATCCCTAGTGAATGAGCTTGTTGTAGAAAATTTGACCAGCCCTAGAATGGTCAATGAATAAATTCAATGGAGATGAGTGGCAGTCTGAAATAATAAAACCCTTGATACGAGCAATGAAACTATCGCGGTGACAAGTTTACTAAAGATGTGTAAATCAATCATTTCTTTGCACCATGCCATCGGAGGCACGAGTTTAGCATATCACTATTTTTTCTGATTGCTCTGGATCTATTTAACGAATTCTTTGAAGGGCTGTATATGTTGCTACCAGTGTGGAATGAACCAAGATTTCTCCAGCAACATGTTGTTGGGGCTTTTTGTGTTTGACCAGAAGGTCTATAATGTCGTAGTTTTAGTCTATAACACGGAGGGAAGATATGGCGTTCACACGAATTCACCATGTGGGGATTGTGACCCCAGATCTGGATAACGCTAGAAAGGTTTTGGTCGACGGTTTTGGATTAGCTGTTGACGAGCATAGAACCCCATCGCCCGCAGGTGATCCTGGGTATGGGAACACTTCTATATTGGAATTTCCAATTGGTGAGATGCGCTACGAGGTTGCAAAGCCTAATTCCGAAGACAGTGCACCAGGGCAATTCCTTGTATCAACTGGCGGCAGGGGAGGAATCTATTACATCTCATTAGCCTCTGATAATTTTTCCGCTGATGTGCAGATGTTAGTGGACCGCGGGGTAAAACTTCAGGATGATCTGGGTGATCAACAGTCAGTGTTTTTGGAGCCTACCTCTGTTCTTGGGCTAGGAATTCAAATAATGGCAGAAGATAACTACTATGCCCACCCTCATTTCTTGGGTAATGGAAATCTAACTGGTATGGCTCATATAGGGATAGCAGCCCGGAGTGCCGAGGAGTCCCGGAATCTTTGGACAAATATATTTGGCTTCTCTGAAGATACGTCTGCAGAACGCGGTCAAGAGGGACCAGATCCGAGCAGAGCAAAAGGAGCTGCTGATGACCCTGTTCACTTGTTGGAATACCCGGTAGGTGGGTCGGTCATAGAGATAAGCCACCCGACTACTGACGATAGTGGCACAGCTAGGCTTGTAGCTCAGAGGGCTACATATGGAGCTGTTTACCATCACACCTGCCCTTACGCTCCTGATGTGCATAGGTTTACTGATCAGGCAGTAGAGAATGGGGTAATTCAAATTGGGGCCATTCCACCTAAAGGAGAGACGGAAACAGTTGTTGCTTGGTTCCATCCTAGGTCTTGTTTGGGAATGCTACTCGAGGTATGGAACAGAGCTCCTGGCGAGCAGCACCATCATCACCATCCCTCTCGATAATATTGGGGGTGACTACATTTTTTGCAGGTACAACGAGTTGCCGAAAAGGAGAAAAATATGATCCGAAGTTTTGGAGGATTCACACCTAAAATACATCCAGATGCCTTCGTTAGTGAAGCAGCATACGTGGTGGGTAATGTTGAAATAGGTGAAGGGTCTAGTATTTGGCCTGGAACTATAATACGGGGAAATATTCACAAGATTAAGATTGGGAAGTATGTCAATATACAGGATAACTGCGTTATACACGCAGATAGTGAAGCTTCCTATGGAGATTATGTAACATTAGGGCATCATGTGATATGCCATGCAAAAACACTTGAAGACCATTGTCTAGTGGGTAATGGAGCTACTGTAAATGGCGATGCAATTGTAGGACATCATTCAATAGTTGCGGCAGGTTCCGTCGTTCTGGAGAGGAAGGAAATTCCACCGAACTCCTTCGTAGTAGGAGCTCCAGCCGACATCAAAGGGCAAACTAATGAACGGCATTTGCAGATGATCGAAGGGATAGCGAGGGGTTACAGTAAAAACGGACAGTTATTTAAATCTGAAGGATTGCAAGATCCAGATCAAGAAAAATTCACTGACCCAAATGTCTAGTGCACTGGCTGGACATGCGTTACCTGTTTGAGCTGTAACGCTCTTGGTGATATGAATCCAGAGGGTAGTGATCATGGGGAATGTTCGAAATTATGATATTGTCATCGTAGGTGGTGGAATAGTTGGTCTGTCCACTGCCATGGCGCTCATAAAAGCATATCCGAAAACTAGCATAGTGGTCCTGGAGAAAGAACCCGCTATTGCTCTACATCAAACTGGGCATAATAGCGGGGTCATTCACGCTGGGTTGTACTACCGTCCTGGGTCAAAGAAAGCGGAATTCTCGGTAAATGGAGGGAAAAGACTCCGGAATTTCTGTGACCAAAATGACATACCATATGAGCTTGTGGGTAAAGTTGTAGTTGCTACTACTGACGCAGAAATTCCAGCATTGGAAAATTTGTACCAAAGAGGCACCACCAACGGGATTGAGGGGTTGGAAGTAATAGATGCTGCACAACTGGCAGAGATTGAGCCGTATGCACTGGGTGTGCGGGCTATTCGGTGCCCTGCTACAGGGATTGTGGATTACTCAAAAGTTGCCCAAGCCTACTCTTCCATTATGCAAGAGCATCAAGTCATGCTAGCTTTGGGGACAGAGGTTATTGATGTAACTGAAGAAAAGGGGAAAATCCATGTTTCGGCTACCACTATGGACGTCGAGGCGAACTATCTAATAAATTGCTCAGGCCTTTACGCCGACCAACTTGCCGAGAAAATGGGATTGAATACAGGACTTAAAATAATACCGTTTCGTGGCGAATACTATGTCTTGAAACCTGAAAGATCGTATTTGGTGAACGGGCTTATATACCCAGTTCCAAACCCAGAGTTCCCTTTCCTCGGTGTGCATTTTACAAAGAGAATTGGCGGAGCAGTTGAAGCTGGACCTAACGCAGTGTTGGCATGGGCACGTGAAGGGTATAGGCATTTTGACATTGACCCTGCTGAGTTCGTATCGACGTTAAAATTTGGTGGTTTTTGGCGGATGGTAGGGAAATATTGGAAGACAGGCATAGGAGAATTCTATCGCTCTCTGAGCAAATCAGCTTTCATTGATGCTCTTCGGGTTATGATGCCTGATGTAGAATCATCTGATTTAGTTCGTGCTGGTGCCGGGGTGCGGGCACAAGCCGTTGATTCACAAGGAAATTTAGTCGATGATTTTAGAATAGTCTCGAGCTATCGGTCGATTCATGTTCTGAATGCTCCATCACCAGCGGCAACTGCCTCACTTGTTATTGGTGAGCACATCCGTGATATAGCTGCTGAAACTTTTCAACTGGCCAAATAGAAAGCCTTGTGAGGCACTTGTGAAAATTGACGCCTGTACAGCTATAGCGTCTCAGACTTCTCTCTCTCATACCCATAACCAAGATACAGTGGGTATACTTAATCTTAATATGCGAAGCCTAGGTCCTACTGGCGCCTGGGTACTATCCGATGGTATGGGAGGCCACCTTAGCGGAGAGCAGGCCAGTCGTTTGGCTGTTCAAGGCTTTCTCGATCATTTCTTGTCAGGGTGTTTCGATTTCACCGAATTTTCTGAGAACTGGGTTCAATATTTGGAGCATTTGGTGTCTGAGCTCGATACTGAGCTGTATGATACTGGGTTTTCAGGTGAGGCATTTCATCGTGACCCTCATCGTAGCTTGATGGGTGCAACTTTCACAGGAGCCTTGCGGTTGGATAATTCCCTATTTCTAGTACATGTTGGCGATACGCGCTGCTACCTATTGCGGAATCATATCCTGCAACAGTTAACTGTCGATCACATAACCTCGAATGGGAAATATCTTACTCAGGCGCTAGGATCGGGAGATATTATGCAGCCGTTCACTTCTATGTTTGAGATAGAAGAACAAGATAGACTGATATTATTGTCTGATGGCGTGTACCGGGCGCTGGAACTCCAGCAAATACGGGCTATTTTAGAGACAGCGGATGAATCTGAAAATATCGTTCGATGTTTAGTGCGAACAGCTTCAGAGGCAACGGGATTTGCGGATGATGCGAGTGCACTTCTTGTATCATTTCTGGCTAGCCGTAAACATCGTATCGGGGGGGCGGTTTGAAAGACCACGAATTTAGTTACGAAAGTCTACCAGAAACGATTCCGGAGAGTATCGGCAGATTTACTGTGCTTCGACAGGTGAGGGCAAGAGGAAACGAGGGACAGGCTTTGGTATATGAAGCAGTGGACCCCAATACGGGAGAAAAGGTGGCGGTGAAAATCTTAGAAGATGAATTGCAGTCCTTTTCCGCATCAATAACGGCTGCCTTAATGCGGGATATGGACATTGAAGATATTGTCTCGGAGTCCACAATTTTGTCGAAAATCCGGCATCCAAATATCGTAAGAATACTGGATACGGGTGACGATGCTATCCACGGTCCCTATATTGTCATGGAATGGGTTGATGGTGGTACCCTGAAACAACTTATTTATTCAGAGTCAGATGGTGCTAATACTCCCATATGTCCAATAAGGTGCGCGACGATTTCCGTGCAACTTTTGGAGGGATTATCATCCGCTCATCAATATAGCGTTATACATGGGGATATCAAACCCTCGAACATTCTTATTGATGGGAGTGGGGTAGTCAAATTGGCTGATTTTGGAGTCGCACGATTGACTCAATTGAATTATGGAGGACCTTTTCGGGGAACACTCGCATATCTTGCACCAGAGCGTGAAGGGTTCCGATCACCCACTAAATTATCCCCTATGGTAGATCTCTACTCTGTAGGAATCGTGATGGTGGAAATGTTAGCAAGAAGGGTTCCTGATGGGCCAAGTGAACTCGAATCATTGATTGCACTGATGCCAACACGTTTAGGTAAAATAGCCCATAAGGCGACCAACCACCTGCCGGAGGATCGGTTTCTGTCTGCAGGCAGCATGATTAATGACCTTCGCGGATTTATTGATAGTAAGTGAGCTAAGGAAAGTTCAGTCTCAACTATTTTCGATCAAAGAATGTAAGGTACTTCTAATTCCTGACTGATATCACGAAACCATTGAATGACTTCTTTGTGTAGTGGTATTCCTTTAGCTCTACGAATTGTTTCTTCTTCGTATTCCGGTTGTCCAGGAACGAGAACACGTTCGTGTCCCTCAGCAGGGGGTGTTGATTTTAGGTACTCCATCCATTCGTCCATCATTTCCTTGAATTCATCGACCGGGGAGAACGCATCTATGCTATATGCTGCAACCATATGCTTCGAATCTCCGCGCTGACCTCCCATTCCTGCGAATCCCCCACCTGACAGGATGCCGCATAAAATTTCTACAAAACCTGCGAGCCCGTAGCCTTTGTGAGATCCTCCTTCACGATTGCTGCCGAGAGGCAGAAGGTTTAGCTGGCCTG
>Ga0114999_10001528_pt1 | contig 32082 bp, 26 predicted proteins | sample ArcticOcean_MG_C_3_FD_89820 | JGI IMG/M metagenome (GOLD analysis project Ga0114999, IMG submission 89820) | Marine microbial communities from western Arctic Ocean - ArcticOcean_MG_CB8_126 | ecosystem: Environmental > Aquatic > Marine > Oceanic | place: Arctic Ocean: Canada Basin | collected...
CGTCGCAGCTAGCGGCGCTCGCTACCTAGTACCGCCTCGTTGAGTACCTGCGTGGGCGTACCCGCCTGCCACGCCCGGACGTTGGCGGCCGCCTCGCCATAGAAGACCTCCAGTGTCTCCCGTGTCGCATAGCCCAGGTGGGGCGTGAGCACGACGTTGTCGAGGCCGAGCAGCGGATGCGTGGCGGGCAGCGGCTCCTCGTCGTAGACGTCAATGGCGGCCCCGGCGACCCGGCGCTCGCGCAGCGCCGCAACCAGCGCGTCGGTTTGCACAATGGCCCCCCGCGAAGTGTTGATGAGGTAGGCGGTGGGCTTCATCAGCGCGAGCTCGCGCGCCCCGACCCATCCCCGGCTCAAGTCGGTCAGCGGCACGTGGATGCTGATGACGTCGGCTCGGCTGAACAGTTCGTCCCAGGCCACGTACTTGGCGCCACCGGCTTCGGCCCGCTCAGGCGTCAGTGTCGGTCCCCACGCGATGACGCCCATGCCGAAGGCGGGTGAGATCTTCGCCATCGCGGAGCCGAGACGTCCCATGCCGAGGATGCCCAGTGTTTTGCCGCGCAGGCCGCTGCCGAGCCGCGTCTGCCAGCGGCCCTCACGGATGCGCGCGTCCTCCCATGCGATGTTGCGCGTGGCGGCGATGATCAGTCCCCATGCCAGCTCGGCCGTCGAGTCGCCGGGGCTGCCGGTGCCCGTCACCACGATGCCCAGCCGTGTGGCAGTATGGAGGTCGAGGTGGGCCTGACGCCGGCCGGTGCCGGACACCAGTTTGAGGTTTGGCAGGCGCTCTAGGATCGAGGCGGGGAAGCGCGTGCGCTCCCGCATGGTTACCAGCACGTCGTAGGGCGCGAGCCGCTCGACCAGCGCGCCTGCGTCCGCCAACGTGTCGTCGAAGAACTCGACTGTCGAACCGTCGATGGCGGTCCAGTTAGCAAGCTCACGCGCGGCGCCCTGGTAGTCGTCAAGGACTGCGATGCGAAGCATGTCTGTCATCTCCCATGTGAGGAGCACCCGCGTATCCTGTCATCCTGAGCGCAGCGAAGGATCTGGCTGATTCGACCGCCGCCTTGCTTCCCAGACCCTCTGGCCGACGCTGTCGGTCTCAGGTCGATGCTAGCCCCTGGCTACGCGGGTGGCGGCGTCATGCTGTTCGTCGGCGTGGTACGACGAGCGCACCAGCGGCCCCGACGCCACGTGGCGGAAGCCCATGGCGTAGCCTTCCGCCTTGAAGCGCTCGAACTCGTGAGGGTGGTAGAAGCGGTCCATGGCCACGTGCTTGGACGACGGCCTCAGGTACTGGCCGATGGTTAGCAGATCGACGCCATTGTCCCGCAGGTCGCGCATGGTGCTGAGCACCTCGTCGACGGTCTCGCCCAGGCCGACCATCATGCCGCTCTTCGTGGGGACACCGGGCGCGTACTCACGAGAGAGCCGCAGGAGGTCTAAGGACAGGTCGTAGTCACCTTTGGGCCGCACGCTAGGGAACACACGGCGAACCGTCTCGATGTTGTGGTTCATGACAGCGGGGCGAGCGGCAAGCACTGACTGGAGCGCCAGCCAGTCGCCCTGGAAGTCGGGTGTCAGCACCTCCACGCGGCACGCGCTCGCTCGCTCGCGGATGCGCTCGATGCACGCGGCGAAGACCGATGCCCCGCCGTCTGGCAGGTCGTCGCGGTCGACGGACGTGATGACAACGTAGCGCAGGCCCAGGTGCTCGACCGTCCTCGCCAAGCGGTCCGGCTCGCCGAGGTCGAGGCCTGCGGGCTTGCCGGAGGTCACGGCACAGTAGCGGCACGCTCGCGTGCAGACGTCGCCGAGGACCATGAACGTGGCGCTCTTGCGGTCCCAGCACTCACCGATGTTAGGACAGTGCGCCTCCTCGCAGACCGTGTGCAGCTCCGCGGTGTGCAGCAGTTCGCGCACCTGAAGGTACGTGGGGCTGCCGGGCATGCGCACCTTCAGCCACTCGGGGAGGTGGCGCTTGGGGCTGGGCGAAGGGCTGGTCATAGCCCGCGCATCGTACCAGCGGGCCTGCGTATGCGTCGACGGCTGACAGCGATGGCGCTATCGACAACCAGGCCTTTTGGTTGACGGCGAACCGTCACTGCGGCACGCGGCCTGCCCCGCGACGGCGGTCACGCCGTCGCGCCCATCACGTCCGTCCGGAAGCATTTCCTCACGCGCGCTGCGCTGCTGGCCGGCACCGTCGAGGACCTGAACGAGCCGTTGGATGAAAATGTCGCTCGTTTGAGGCGTATGCGCGACCCTGGGGCACGCCTGATCCAGGCCGTGTGCCTGTTTTTCGACGCTCATGAGCAGGTGTTAGCGCGCTGGCCGATCTATGAGCGTGCTCCGTGGCGAGTCGAGCTGGCGACTCAAGGGTGGGCGTTGGGCAGGGCGAAGCCCAGGTAGCCCGAGCTAAAGGCTACGCAGCCGCGCTGCTGAGTACCTCAGCCTACTGCAAGTTTCGCGCCGAGGGTGGGCTGAGCCAACGCCGCCGCGGACGATGCAAGCCGGCTTCGCACCTAGCGGCCCATCGCGGCTTGCATCGCCTCGCGGACGCTGCCGACAGGCACGATATCCATGCCGGGACACGTCTCGGCGGCCGTGCCTTGGGGAACCAGGGCGCGGGAGAAGCCGTGGCGCGCCGCTTCGGCCAGCCGGCGCCCTAGTTGCGGCACGCGTCGCACTTCACCATTCAACCCCACCTCGCCGATGCAGACCGTGGTCGCGTCCAACGGCACGTCCCGCGCGCTGGAGGCGATGGCCATGGCCACCGCTAGGTCGCTGGCCGGCTCTGCGATCCGCAGGCCGCCGGGCACGTTGACCATGACATCCTGGTCGCCAAGCCGCAGCCCCGCGCGGCGCGTCAGTACGGCGGTGAGCATGACCATGCGGCCGGCGTCGATGCCCGTGGCGGTGCGCCGCGGCGGCCCCGCTACCGCAAGGCTTGTTAGCGCCTGGACTTCGGCGAGCAGCGGGCGCGTGCCCTCCAGCGTCGCCACGACCGCTGAGCCTGGCACGCCGGCGCGGCGCTCCGCTACCAGCGCGGCGGAAGGGTCGGCGACCTCGGCTAGGCCATCAGCGCGCATCTCGAAGAGCGCGACCTCATCGGTTGCGCCAAATCGGTTCTTGGCGCAGCGCAGGATTCGGTAAGAGGAGACCGGGTCACCCTCCATTTGGAGTACCACGTCGACCATGTGCTCTAGCACCTTGGGCCCGGCGATGGCGCCGTCCTTGGTGACGTGCCCCGCGAGGACCACTGGCACACCGCGGACCTTCGCCCAGGCCATCAGCATCTGGGCCGACTCACGCACGGCGCCTACGCTCCCGGCTGCGGGGGCGCCGTGCGTCGACAGCGTCTGGATCGAGTCGACGATGACCACGCCCGGCGCCGCCGCCTCCAGTGACTCGATGAGGCGTTCGGCCTCGGTCTCCGCCAAGAACAGCACGAGGTTGCTGTCGAGGCCCAGCCTGCGGGCGCGGAGCCCAACCTGCGCGGCCGACTCCTCGCCCGATGCGTACAGGACGCTGGCGCCGGCATCGGCCAGGCGCGCGCTGGCCTGGAGCATCAGGGTGGACTTGCCGACGCCCGGGTCGCCGGCGAGGAGGATCAGTGCGCCGGGGACCAGGCCTCCGCCGAGCACGCGATCGGTCTCGGGCAGGCCCGTCGGTATGATCTGCGTGAGCTGCGCGACAGCCTCCGCCAGCGGGCGTGGCGCGTGTGGCTTGTTATCACTGGCTGGCTCATCCAGGGCTTGGCGAACACGACTTGCGCCAGCGCCCTTGTCGGGCCGGCCAGCGCGAGTAGGCTGCGGCGCTTCGGCGTAGGTTCCCCACGAATCGCAGGCGGGGCAGCGGCCTTCCCACTTGGGGCTTTTGTGCCCACACTCGTTGCAAAAAAAGGTCGTTCGGGAGCGCTTGGTTTGAGAGGAGGTCAGTGGCATGTAAAGAAGGCACCCTCGATGAGAATGCCTTCTTATACCGCCGTATGTGGTGAACCCGCTAGGTGGCGGTGACGGCTTCTTCTTGCGAACGCTCCTGTGGATGTATGTCCAGAGCGTCGTCCTTGAGGTTCACGACTACCGTGTCCCCCGGCTGATAACTACCGGCGAGGACCTCCTCGGAGAGAGGGTCTTCGATTTCGGTCTGAATGACGCGGCGCAATGGCCGGGCACCGAACTTCGGGTCGTAGCCCTTCTCGGCCAGCCACGCCTTTGCGTCCGTCGAAACCTCAAGGCTCAAGCCCTTCTCAAGCATGGGCTTGCGAACCTCGTTGAGCATGAGGTCGACGATCTGGATGATGTGATCCTTGGCCAGCGGGTGGAATACGATCTGTCCGTCGATCCGGTTGAGAAACTCAGGGCGGAAGAAACGCTTGACCTCGTCCATCACCTTGCCCTTCATCCGCTCGTACTCTTGGCTCTCAGTCTGTCCCTCCTCCGACTTGGTCGCGAAGCCCAGGGCACCGTCGGCCCGAATGAGATCGGAGCCGATATTCGACGTCATGATGATGATGGTGTTGCGGAAGTCCACCTTGCGGCCTTTCGCGTCGGTCAAATGGCCGTCGTCGAAGATCTGCAGGAGAATGTTGAACACCTCGGGGTGCGCCTTCTCAATCTCGTCGAACAAAATGCAAGAGTAACTGCGGCGCCGCACGGCGTCGGTCAACTGACCACCCTCTTCATACCCGACGTAGCCGGGAGGCGCGCCAACCAGGCGGGCCACCGTGTGGCGCTCCATGAACTCCGACATGTCGAGTCGGATCATGGAGTCTTCGGAGCCAAACATGAACTCGGAGAGCGCGCGGACCAACTCGGTTTTGCCCACGCCGGTCGGCCCCAAGAAGAGGAAACTACCGATAGGCCGGCGCACGTCCTTCAGGCCTGCCCGGGCGCGGCGCACGGCTTTGGAAATGGCCACGACAGGCTCCTGTTGGCCGATGATCCGACGATGTAGAGCGTCCTCCATGTGCAGCAGCCGCTGGGTCTCCTCAAGCGCGAGGCGCGTGACCGGCAGTCCCGTCCACATGCTCACGACTTCGGCGATCTCCTCGGCGGTGACGACGGCGTCCTCCTTCGTGGAGGTCTCCTGCCACTCGGACTGGAGTCGCTGGAGCTTGTCGGCGAGTTTTAGCTCACGGTCGCGTAGCTCGGCGGCGTACTCGTACTGTTGCTGCGAGATGGCCTCGTCCTTGTCGCGTCGGACCGTCTCCAGCACCTTCTGCGCCTCCTTGACAGACAGCGGGGTACCGCTGTGACGGATGCGTACGCGGGAGCCCGCCTCGTCCATCAGGTCGATGGCCTTGTCAGGCAGGTAGCGGTCAGCGATGTACCGGGATGCGAGCGTCGCGGCCGCCTGGAGCGACTCGTCTTCAATGGCGACCGAGTGGTGCTCCTCGAACTTGTGCTTGATGCCCCGGAGGATCTCGACCGTCTCCTCGACCGAGGGCTCGTCCACGTGGACGGGTTGGAACCGGCGCTCGAGCGCCGGATCCCGCTCGACGTACTTGCGATAGTCGTCCAGCGTGGTCGCGCCGATGGTCTGGAGTTCACCGCGAGCAAGAGACGGCTTGAGGATGTTGGCGGCGTCGACGGCCCCTTCGGCCGCACCCGCGCCAACCATGGTGTGCATCTCGTCGATGAAGAGCACGCAATTTCCGGCGCCCTTGATCTCTTCAATGACCTTTTTCAGGCGCTCCTCGAACTCGCCGCGGTACTTGGTGCCCGCGACCAGCGCGCCCATGTCCAAGGTGACAACGCGCTTGCCGGTGAGCGATTCGGGCACGTCTCCGCTGACGACGCGCTGGGCGAGCGCCTCAACGATGGCGGTTTTGCCGACGCCGGGCGGTCCGATGAGCACAGGGTTGTTCTTGGTACGCCGGCTCAGAATCTGGATGACGCGGGCGATCTCTTTGCTGCGGCCGATCACCGGGTCGAGCTTACCGGCGCGAGCGGCCTGAGTGAGATCGATGCCCAGCGCGTCCAAGGTAGGGGTCCGAGTGCTGGAGCGGCCCGGGGAGTGACCCTGCGACACGCTCTGGTTCAGAATGCGCGTGGTCTCCGTCCGCACCTTGTCCAGCGAGACGCCGAGGCTCTCTAGGACACCAGCCGCGACACCTTCGCCCTCGCGCATGATGCCGATGAGCAAGTGCTCCGTGCCGATGTAATGGTGGCTGAGGCGGCGTGCCTCGTCGACGGACAGCTCGATGACCTTCTTGGCGCGGGGAGTCAGCCCGATGTCGCCGGGTGACGGGCGCTCACCTCTACCGATAATGAACTCGACGGCGGAGCGAACCTTGGACAGTTCGACCCCTAAGCTCGTAAGAACACGCGCGGCAACACCATCGGTCTCTCGGGCCAGGCCGAGCAGGATGTGCTCCGTGCCGATGTAGTTGTGATTGAACCGCTGAGCCTCTTCCTGAGCCAGGGAGAGTACGCGGCGTGCGCGTTCTGAGAATTTTTCGAATCTGCTTGCCATGATCGGGACGCTCCAAAGGGCGATCTATAGGTAGGGTGACTGAAAAACCCGCTAGTCGAGCTGATACTCCTCGGCCTGATACTCCTCAACCTGCTTCAAACTCAACCCCATTCGCTGTCTTCCTAGGTCCATGCTGACTATCCGGAGTGTAAGGGCATCGCCCACTTGTACTGCCTCTTTAGGGTGGGTGATGTGCTTGTCTGTTAGTTCCGAGACATGGATCAAACCTTCTATGGTGTTCTCGACGCGGGCGAACGCACCGAACTCCATGAGCTTCGTGATCGTGCAGGAAACCAACTGCCCGAGCGCGAACCGCTCGATGGCCGTCTGCCACGGCGTGGGGGTCAGCATACGCAGGCTGAGCGCGATACGCTTCGTGTCGCGGTCCACGCGCAGGACGTACACCTCCACCTCCTGACCGACGGAGACGGCTTCATCGACGCTGGTGACCGGGGCCCACGAGAGCTCCGAGATGTGGATGAGGCCATCGGCTCCCCCGATGTCTACGAAGGCGCCGAAGCCGGAGATTCCCGTGACGACTCCGGTCCGTATGTCGCCCTCCTTGAGCGCATCGAGCAACTTCTCCTTCTGCCCCTCGCGCTGCTCGCGCGTGGCCGCTCGCTCCGAAAGTACCGCGCGATTGCGGCGCCGATTCACCTCCAGCACCTTCAGCTGAGTCTCCTGGCCTTCGCGCTGGCCGATCGCTTCTTCGGGATCTACCCCCGGCTGGAGCACCAACTGAGACATGGGGACGAAAGCCTGCACTCCCTCCACGTCGACGATGGCGCCTCCGCGGTTGTGGCCGACGAACGTCCCCGTCACCACCTCTCCGGTGTCTATTTTCTTCTCCAGCGCGAACCATGTGGACTGAGAGCGCGCACGGTCGAAGGAAAGGAACACTTGGCCCTCGGACCCGGACGTGTCCAGGACTTGGACAAGAATGGGCGTCCCTGGGGTGTAACTCTCCGCTATCTCGGGCGTAAGGGTGCGCATTTCGCGCAAAGGGACAACCCCTTCGGATTTATGCCCGATGGAGACCAGAATGCCATCCGGGTCGACCCGCATGACCTGGCCTTCCACCACTTCGCCCCGCTGGAGTCCTCGCAAAGGCAGAGATCCCTCCAGCAACTCCGCCATGGTGGGCTCGGACGGCGTATCGCTAGCGGCTTGCTCAACCACGCTTAACACCGAAAATTGGACTTAAATACATAGGCTGACATCTTATGGTTGGCGCCGCTGGAGTGTAAAGGCGCCGGCACCTGCAGGTTCTTGGGTGTTTGGCTGGCAGGCGCGCATTCAGGCGGGGCGACCGAGACCCAGAATGAGATCCCGATGAGACCTCATCGACGATGACGATCCGGAGGCCGTTCCGAAAGCGAGTCGTCCTTTCGCGATATTGCGAGGGAAAGGGAACGAGAAAGCCCGGGAGCATGCTCCCGGGCTTTGTTGTCATATTAGGCCCTGGCGGTGGCCTATTTTCCCAGCGAGTTGCCCCACCAGTATCGTCGGCGCTGGAGCGTTTCACTTCCGTGTTCGGGATGGGAACGGGTGGGTCCGCTCCGCTCGAACCACCAGAGCCACAGTCACGTTACCAGCGGCCTCGTCCGCGTGTCAACGCGGTTGCGGCCCCGCCCAGCAGGCAGTGATGAGCCTGAAGCCTGCTTCAGTGCCTGACTCGCTAGGCTGACAAGGCAGCGCGCCGGCGCGCCACCGAACGAGGCCCACGCAGGAAAGACTGAAGGACGGAGCAGCTCTATTTGAAAGCCATGCTGCGGGTGGAACTGCTGGGCCACTGGCCTGGCCCGGTGTACGCTGATGGAGCCATGATGCGCCACAGCGACTTGCGCGCCATCGGCGTCCTCTGCAGCGGGGGCGATGCCCCCGGCATGAACGCCGGGGTACGCGCCGTGACTAGGGCCGCGATCTACCGCGGGATCGACGTATGGGGCGTGCTCGACGGCTACAATGGCCTGGTGGAGCAGCGTACCGAGAAGTTGACGGCGCGCTCCGTGTCCGGCCTGTTGCAGCGTGGCGGGAGCTTGATCGGCTCAGGTCGCTGCGATGCCTTCCTCGACGGTGCGGTCCGCGAAGCCTGTGTTGCTTACCTGCGCGAGCAGGGCATCGAAGGGCTTGTCGTCCTCGGCGGCGATGGATCGCTCGAGGGCGCGATGCAGTTGCACCGGCTGGGGCTGCCGGTTGCAGTCGTCCCCGCAACCATCGACAACGACATGCTGGGCACCGAGATCACCGTTGGCGCCGACACCGCAGTGAACACGGCGATGGAGGCCATCGATCGGCTCAACGAGACAGCAAGCGCACACTCACGCGCCATGATCGTCGAGGTCATGGGCCGCCACTGCGGCTACCTGGCCATTCAGGCCGGCATCGCAGCAGGAGCCGAGCTGATCCTCACGCCCGAGCGGCCAGTCGAGCTTGGAAGCATCTTTGAGCAGATGGCCGAGGCCGTTGCGCAGGGTAAGAACCGGTTCGTGATCGTCCTGGCAGAGGGCGCCCAGTGGCACGCGTCCGAGCTGACTCAGCTCATCAACTATGCGGATAATCCGTACGACGCCCGATTCACGATCCTTGGCTACATTCAGCGAGGCGGCTCACCGTCGCGCTTCGACCGGATACTGGCCACTCGCATGGGCGTGGCCGCCGTCGAGGCGCTACTCGATGGCCAGTCGGGTGTGCTGGCCGCGTGGCAACGGAACGGCGTGGAGCTGATTTCGGGCGATGAGTTGCCGCCTCGTGCCGACCCTTGGGGCGCGAGCATGGCCCACGTCCACCGCATTACGGCAGTCTAGGCGGCGCTGTTCACCTCGGCCGGGCGCCGTTATAATGCCCACGGCCGCGCCAAACGACCGACGCCGACGCGCGAGCTTTCACTTTGTGTGAGGCCTAAGATGGACCCAAGAGACGCCGTTGCGATCGAGAGCAACGAGAAGATCGCCGACTTCCAGCCGGGCGACACTATTAAGGTGAACGTCTGGATCCGCGAGGGCGAACGCCAGAGGCAGCAGAGCTTCCAGGGCGTCGTCATTCGCAAGCGTGAAGGCGGCGTGGCCAGTTCGTTCACGGTTCGCCGCGTCGCATCCGGCACCGGCGTCGAGCGGACCTTCCTGTTCCACTCGCCGAACGTTGAGAGTGTTGAGGTGATGCGGCGTGGCAAGGTCCGCCGCGCAAACCTCTACTACCTACGTGACCTCTCCGGCAAGGCCGCGCGCATTAAGGAGCGGGAGCGAGGCCGCCGCAACTAGGCGGAACTCTCACCAGCTAGCGCTAGCCTCCCCGGCGGTACAATCCTCGGGGAGGCTCTTTATTTGGTAGACCCGCCGATGTTGACTAGGGCTGTCCCTGCGGAGCCGCCTTCGTTCGAGGGCGGGGGCCGACGGGCAGGGCTGTTCCGCTATGTCGACGTTGTCGTCGACGTCCCCACGGACAAGCCCGGCGATACGTTCACCTACGCGGTGCCAACGGGTATGCGGCTCGCGCCTGGCCACCTCGTGCGCGTGCCCTTTGGCCGAAGGACCGTCGGTGGAGTGGTGGTCGGCGGACACGAGACCACCACCCTCGACTATACGAAGCCAGTCGCATCCGTGGTCCAAGCCGAGCCGGTTTTGACGGCGACACAGCTTATCTTGGGGCGCTGGATAAGCCAGTACTACGCCACTCCGTTATTTGAGAGCCTCGCGCCAATGCTGCCGCCCGGCCATCGCTCGGCGAGCCAGGCGACGCTGAACTTGAAGGCCGGCAATGAGCCGGCCGGCGACATACCCCAAGGCGCACGCCAGCTCTGGGCGTACCTTAAGGAGCACCCACGCCCCCAGTACGCCTCGTCGTTAGCGCGACGGCTGGGGCCATGGGTGCCCAACGCCGTCCGCGCGCTCGACCGCGCCGGCCTCCTCGAGGAGCGCTGGCCCAGCGATAGTGTGCGGCCCAGCCGGCCAACCGAGCGCGCCGCCGACGTGCTGCGGCTGGTGGCAGAGCCTGCCCGCGCTGCTGAATGGGCTGGCGAGCGCGAGCGCCGCGCCCCGCGGCAGGCGGCGTTGGCCCATGCCCTGGCCGAGACTCACGAGCCTTACAGAGGGGTCGTGGCTCGTCGCGAATTCGGTAGTGGCGCGGTCGCGGGGCTCATCGAGCACGGCATCGCCGAGCTCGTACGCTTGCCCGCCGGCGAGATTCGTGGCCCGAGCCCCGAGCCGGCGCGCCTGCCGACGCCGCCTCAAGCCGAGGCGCTGCGCCGCATCCGTGCCGCGTTGGACACCCCGGCGCTCCCCGGCCGCTCATTTCTGTTGCGTGGGGTTACGGGCAGTGGGAAGACGGAGGTCTACCTCCAGGCGATAGCCCACGTACTCGCACAGGGCAGGCGGGCCATCGTCCTCGTCCCCGAGCTCTCGCTGACGCCCCAGACCCTCCAGCGCTTCGAGGCCAGATTCCCCGGCAGAGTCGCTTCCCTCCACAGCGGCCTGACTCCCGCGCAGCAGTGGGCTGAGTGGTGGCGCGTTCGCCGTGGCGAGGCCGGCATCGTTATCGGCTCGCGCGGTGCGGTCTTCGCGCCGCAGCCGGACCTTGGGCTCATCGTCCTAGACGAGGAGCACGAGTGGACCTATAAGCAACAGGACGCCTCGCCTCGTTACCATTCGCGGTCCGTCGCGCTCAAGCTTGCCGAGCTGACCGGGGCCGTCGTGGTGATGGGCAGCGCCACTCCGGATATCGAGACAGCCTTCCATGCAGCAAGCGGCCGGCATCGGGAGTTGCTGCTGCCGGAGCGGATCGAAGACTCGGGCGCCGTCGCCAACCTCGCCGACGTCAGCATCGTCGACATGCGGCAGGAGCTTCGCGCAGGCAACCGTAGCGTCTTCAGCCGCGAGCTCCGTGAGGCGCTCGTCGAGACGCTCGTCACGGGTAGGCAGGCCATGCTTTTCCTCAACCGACGTGGCAGCGCCAGCGTGGTCGAGTGCCGCAACTGCGGGTACGTGGCTCGGTGCCACCGGTGCGGGACGGCCTACACGTACCACGCCGGCCAGGGCAACGCGGCCCATGCCCTGGTTTGCCACCAATGCAATCATCAGAGGCGCGTCCCATCGACCTGCCCCAAATGCCATAGCACTCACATCCGCTACCTGGGCTTGGGAACGCAGCAGCTGGTGGACTACGTGCAGGCGCTGCTGCCGGACGCGAGGGTGCTGCGATGGGACCGCGATAGTGCAACGACAGTGCGCGCGCACACCGAGCTGCTCGAACGGTTCACAGGGGGGGAGGCCGACATCCTCGTAGGCACCCAGATGATCGCCAAGGGCTTGCACCTGCCCGCGGTCACGCTCGTGGGTGTGGTCCTCGCTGACATCGGTCTGCACGTGCCTGACTTCCGGGCGGCCGAGCGGACGTTCCAGGTGCTGACCCAGGTTGCAGGCCGGGCTGGGCGCGGGACCGAGCCCGGCCGCGTGGTGGTCCAGACCTACGTTCCTGACCACTATGCGATTCGAGCCGCGGCAAGCCAAAGCTACGAGAATTTCTACGATCAAGAGCTCGGCTACCGTCGCGGCCTCGGCGAACCGCCGTACGCGCGTCTCATCAAGCTGTCGTTCGCGCACTCAAACGAACTGACGGCCCGGCGCGAAGCCCAGAAGGTCGGAGCCCAGCTGCGCAGGGAGGCCAGGGCCTGGGGAATGGCGGACGCGCACGTCATCGGACCGGTGCCGGCCTACCCTCCGCGTCTGCGAGGGACGTGGCGCTGGCAGCTCGTGGTCCGTGGGCCGGAGCCTCGGCAGCTCGTGGACAAGATCGAGCTGCCGCCCGCGTGGGTGATGGACGTGGACCCGGCGTCGGTCACGTAGGCCGGTATACTGGTTAGGCTATGGCTGTCTTGCCCCTGCATTACATCGGCCGCGACCCCGCGCTCCACCAGCGAACTCGCAAGGTCAAAGATCCCACCACGCCCGAGATGCGCCGGCTGGTCGAGGACCTCGTCCAGTCCATGCGCTACTACCGCGGCGTCGGCATAGCAGCGAACCAAGTGGGATCGCTGCACCGCGTTTGCATCATTCAATTGCCCGAAGACGAGGAGCCACGCGTCCTGTTCAACCTCGAACTCACTCGCAAGGTAGGCGAGCGCGAGGTCATCGAAGGGTGCTTGAGCCTGCCCGGCTACCAAGGGCAGATCCTGAGGGCCGAGCACGTGTGGGCCACCGCCATCGACGGCAAGGCGAAGCGAGTCCGGATTAAGGCTGCGACCGACCTTTTCGCTCAGGCTCTCGAGCACGAGCATGATCACCTCAACGGCGTCATCTACCTCGACCTCCTGCGCTCCAACGACGACCTGTGGGAGGTCGAGGAGGGCAAAGAAGAAGAAGGTGAGGGCGAAGTCACGGCGTCCCCGCCAGCCACCGCTACCTAGTTCACGATCGGCTTTCTGGACTCCAAGGCGGCCAGGGTCTGCCCCCGAGTTCGCTTCATCGAAGGCTAGTCGCGTGTTAGACTCATGTGCGGTATCCGTCGGCCCTCGTGGCCGGCCTGCCTATGCCCAGCGGGGTCTGTAATTTGCTCCGGCGACTCAACTGGCGGTCTCTCCTCATAATTGCGGTGATCGTTGGCTTAACAGCCAGCGCGCTGGCCGTTAAGCACATCGACCTAGGCTTCGCCGGGGCCCAGTTCCAGCGAGGGTCCGATGAGATTCTCGGCATGCAGCTGGGCCTGGACCTGGCCGGCGGCAGCCACCTCGTTTTCGAGCCAGTCTCCAAGGACTTGGAACCCACCGACGACCAGATGGACGGCTTGGTCCGCATCATCCGCGATCGGGTCGACAGCCTCGGGGTGGCCGAGCCGACCATCCAGCGCCTCGGTGACACGCGTCTGCTGGTCCAACTGCCTGGCGTCGAGGACGTGGAGCGGGCGAAGCGCCTTATCGGCCAGACTGCGAGCCTGGGGATCGTCGAGCGTGTATGCACCGCTCCCGGCTGCGCGGTGTTCAGCGACACCTCAGTGATGACCGGCGAAGACCTATCGCGCTCTTTTGCCACCCAAGATACCGTCACGAGCGAGCCCATCGTAGCCTTCGAGTTGTTCAGCAACGCCGCGAGACGTTTCGCTGAGGTCTCGCAGCGTATCTTCGAGACCAACACCACGCCAACGCCGGACCTGCTGGTGTTCCAGCTGGACGGCACGGACCTAGTGGCGACTCAGGTCGTGTCCCCGATCCTCTCGGGCAACGGCCAGATCCGTGGTAACTTTTCGACCAACGAGGCACGTGATCTCGCGATTCAGATTGAGTCCGGCCGCCTCCCGGTCGACATCGAGGTTGTAACGGAGCGGGTTGTCGCCGCGTCGCTTGGAGGCAAGTCCTTGGAGGACAGCCTGATTGCCGGCGGCATCGGCCTGGCGCTCGTGTTCTTCTTCATGGCGGCCTACTATCGAGGTGCGGGCGTTGTCGCGGCCTTCGCGTTGGTGATTTACACCCTCCTCATGTTGGCGGTGTTCAAGCTGGTCCCCGTCACGCTGACGTTGGCCGGGGTCGCGGCCTTCATTCTGTCGTTGGGCATGGCGGTAGACGCCAACGTCCTTATCTTCGAGCGTATGAAGGAAGAACTCCGGCTCGGCCGTACTGTACAGTTCGCCCTCCAGATCGGATTCAACCGGGCGTGGCCGTCGATCCGCGACGGGAACATTTCGACCCTCATCATCGCGGCCGTCCTCTTCTTCTTCGGCAACCGGACCGCCAACTCGTCGGTCACCGGATTTGCCGTCGCACTGTTCGTCGGCGTGCTCATCAGCATGTTCTCGGCCATCTTCGTCAGCCGGAACCTGCTCACCCTGCTTACGGTCACGAAGCTCGGCAGATTCCCGCGCCTGTTTACGCCCGAGTCGTTGCCAAAGCGCACCGGTGGCGCCGGAGGTTCCAGCTAATGGACATCGTTCGGCATCGTCGCTGGTTCTTCCTGCTGTCCGCGCTCCTTGTGCTCCCGTCGCTTGGCGCCCTCCTCGTGCAGCCAAGCCTGCGGCCAGGCATCGACTTTACCGGCGGCACCGCCCTCACCATCGAGTTCGAGACGACCATCGACGCGACCGAGGTGCGCAGCCGAGTCGAGGGCATCGGGCACGAAGATGCCATCGTTCAGGCGCTTGATGACCGCTCGTTCTTTATCCGCGTGGGCGAGTTAGTGCCGGAGCAGACCGATGCCGACGGCAACCTCATTGATGCTGGCGGGCGCGCCGAGCTGAAGGCGGCACTGGCTTCGATCGCGCCAGTGGATATCGTGGCAGTGGACTCGGTCTCCGCGCTCGTCGGCTCGGAGAACGTCACCAACGCTGTCATCGCCGTGGTTGTCGCCTCGATCGCCATCCTGCTGTACGTGACTTGGGCGTTCCGCCGTGTGCCGAGCCCCCTTCGGTACGGGACTGCGGCCATCGTCGCGCTGGTTCACGACGTAGTCGTGGTCTTGGGCACGTTCTCCTACCTAGGCAAGTTCGCCGACGTCGAAGTTAATGCCATGTTCATCACCGGCGTGCTGACCGTTATCGGCTATAGCGTGAACGACACCATCGTGGTCTTCGACCGCTTGCGTGAGAACGTTGCGCGCTATCAGGGCGGAAGCCTGCCGGACCTGGCCAACATCAGCATTCGCGAGACAATTGGGCGGTCGCTGAACACGTCGTTGACGCTGCTCATCGTCGTGGGCGCGCTGCTGCTATTTGGCGGGCCGACTATCCAGCCGCTGCTGCTGGTGCTGCTCGTGGGCGTGGTCGTCGGGACCTACAGTTCGATCTTTGTGGCGACACTCATGCTCGTCGCCTGGGAGACCGGTGAACTGGGTCGTGGTCTCAGCCGGATGAATCCTTTCGGTGGCCGAAAGAGCCGTACCGCCTAACCCGACAGGCTACACGCGAACTCGCGAAGCCTCGCCCCGGGGTGGGCTAAGTGGAGAAACCCCATACTAAGTGCGCCGTCGATAGCGCCCGTCGCCCAGCCCGCGAAAGGGCAGGCGAATGCAGTGCCATGGTGGCTCGTGTGGCGTTGGAATTGGCGTCCGAACAAAGAGTGACGCACCCGTAGCGCCGCCGTTGGGCGTGGGCATGCGCCAGGGCTGCCGCCTATCCGCCCAGCGCGCTCTTCGCCGCGCCTGCCCCGGCGATTCGCCCGAAGACTGCCCCAGCCATGAGGCCGGACCCTCCAGGGTAATTGTGGTAGAAGAGGCCGCCAACGAGCTCGCCCGCTGCGTACAACCCCTGCATTGGTATGTCCTGGCCGTCCAACACCTGTCCATCTCTCCCGATCTTCAGCCCGCCGAACGTGAAAGTAATCCCACACGTGACTGCGTAGCCCACGTAGGGAGGTGTGTCGATGGGGCGCGCCCAGTTGGACTTGGGCGGTTCGAGGCCCGCGGTGTGAAGTCCGTCAAGCACGGTGGGGTCGAAGTCCCCTGGCTGGCATGCCGCGTTGTAGGTTGCTACCGTCTCAACGAGCGCCGGTGCGTCTATCCCCAGCGCCTCGCCAAGCTGCTCGATGGTATCCGTTTCGGCCACCGTCATCTGAGGGATGTGATATTCGTCTCGCAGTAGATGCATGCTCTTCTGGTCGAAAACCTGGACCGCCAGCCGCTGGGGTTGGGCCAGAATCTCGCGGCCGTATTTGGCGTACGTATAGTTGCGAAGGTCGGCGCCCTCGTCAACGAAGCGCTTGCCCTCGGCGTTGACGATAAGGCCGAAGGGATAGGAGTGCTTCTGGTAGAGGTCGCCCACCGCGCGGTTGCCGAAGGGTGGCGCGTTGAGATCCCAAGCGACCGCGTGCGCGCCGCTCCAGTGCCCGAAGGGCTGCGCGCCGGCGTCCAAGGCCATGCGAATCCCATCGCCGGTGTTGGTCTGCACGCCGCGTACCTTTGCGAGCTCCCAGCCCGCGCCGAGGTAGCGGGTGCGCATCTCGGCGTTGGCCTCGAAGCCGCCGCACGCCAATACGACAGAACCAGCCGGAACGTCGTAGAAGCCGTCCGGACCGCGCACCGTGACCCCGATGACTCTGCCCGACGAATCGAGCATTAAGCCTGAAGCCGCGGATGCGTAGCGCACCTCGATGCCCCGTTCGGCGGCGAGCTCGAAGAAGCGATCGGACAGGCCCTTGCCGGCACCGACGGCCTCGAGGATCAGCCCACCCCAAAAGCGAAACTTGCCGTCTTCCTTGAAGGCCTGCCGAGTCCACAGCGGAATGAAGCGCATGCCCTGGTCGCGGAGCCACTCCATGGTCGAGTAAGACTGCCGCACCAGAGTATCGGCCAGGTCTTCGTCGGACAGGCCCTCGGTGACCCGCATGAGGTCGGCCCGGAAGTCAGCAGTCGTGTAAGACCCGACGACCATCGATGCGGCTTCGCCCTCCGAGAGGTCGGGGACGAGCGCATGGACCTCGTCGAAACCATTGTAGGCAAACCGGTACGCACCTCCCGTGAAGTAGGTGTTGCCGCCGCGGGCGTGCTCCGGGGCCTTCTCCAGCACCAGCACCGAAGCGCCGGCTTGCTGCGCCGTGAGCGCCGCACTGAACGCGGCGTTCCCTGCCCCGACAACAACGACATCGAACTTCGCTTGTGTGGTCATGGTCTGCTCTATCCCTTTCGACTGACTTTCCCGGTTGCGCGGAGCGAACCATAGCGGCAACACGGTCAACTGCAAAGTATGTCTAGCGTATGCCCTTGAGCGATTGCTTTCAGAGCAACGCGCCAGGGGCCCCTCCGGCTTGGCTTAGGACAGACTCTGTGGGCGGGCAGAGCCTCGTCCGAGGCGCAGCTCCTTGCGACTTTGAGCTAGGCTCCCTTGCCTCCATTGACTGGCCCTGGCCAACCCCGGTACCCAGCCGGATGCTGGGGTTGGTTGCTCTCAGCAAGCTTCGCGTCGTCATAAGCACAGCAGGGCGCGGAAAGGGCCCTGGACGCTCCCCGGCGCCCCGCCGATAATGCGCCCAGCCGCTCACGCCCACATACTCCAAGGAGACGACTATGCGCATCGGTGCTCACGTGTCCGCTGCCGGCGGCGCCGACAAGACCATCCCGCGGGCTGTCGAAATCGGCGCCGAGGCCATCCAATTCTTCCCTTCGTCGACGCGCTCATGGCGCTTCAACCCCATTGACGAGCGCGTGGCAGCCGACTTCAAGGCGCTCGCCCTCGAGCACGAGATCGGCCCCAACGCCTTTCACGCTGTCTATATGGTCAGCCTGCCGAGCGAAGACCCGGAGCTGGTGCGCAAGAGCATCCAGTCGCTGGTTAGCTACATGAACACGGCGAGCGACCTCGGCGTCATGGGCGTCATCTTCCACCTGAACTCCCACAAGGGTCGCGGCTTCGACGCCGTTTTCCGGCAGGTCGTCGAGAATATGAATAGGGTGTTGGACAATTCGCCTAGCGACACGATGCTCATCATCGAGAACAGCGCGGGCATGGGTGACCATATCGGCTCCAAGTTCTCGGAGATCGGCCCCATCTTGAAGGCCGTCGACGACAAGCGAGTCGGCGTGTGCCTCGATACGCAGCACGCCTTCGCCGCAGGCTACGACCTGCGCACGCCGGAAGGCGTGGGGCGCACCATGGGCGAGTTCGATGCCGAGATCGGACTAGACCACCTGGTGGCGGTCCATTGCAACGACTCGAAGCGCGAACTCGGCGAGGGCGTCGACCGTCACGAGAACATCGGCGAAGGGTTCATGGGTCGCGCGGCGTTCGAGTCGGTGCTGGCGGCGGCGGCGTTCCGCGACGTCCCGTTCTACCTCGAGGTCCCCGGCTACGAAGGCGGAGGCCCTGACGCGGCGAACGTCGGTACGCTGAAGGCCATCCGCGAAGAGCTGGCCATCGAGGCGTAGGTGGAGCGATGCGCCTACGCGACTTTGAAGAGCTGGTCCGCCAAGCGCTCGACGAGCTGCCAATCCAGTTCCTCGAGCGCTTGGACAACGTCGACGTCCTGGTTGAGGGCTGGCCGTCGGACGACGTGCGGCGCGCCAGCGGACTTGGGGCCGACGAAACACTCTACGGCCTATACCAGGGCGTGCCGCTCACCGATCGTGGCGACTACAACCTGACGCTCCCCGATACGATCACCATCTTCCAAGGCCCCATCGAAGAAGACTGTGGAACAGCGGCGGAGGTTGTGGAGCAGGTGCGTGACACGGTCGTGCATGAGATCGCACATCATTTCGGGATCAGCGACGAGCAACTGGAGGCGTGGGGCGTGGCTTAGGTAGCCACCGGCGCCGTCCTCGCGAACGGGCGCGCGAAGTACATTGCCACGCCGCAGAGCACCCACGCACCCGAGAGGACGACCAGCCCCAACTCATACGAGCCTGTCCAGTCGAATATCTTCGCCATCATGAACGGTCCCGTCGAGCCTCCGATGGTGGTGATGGGCAGGACGAATCCGAGAATGGCCCCCAGGTGACGCCTTCCCAGATAGGTCGGCCACACCAACGGGTTCAGAATGACAATGCCTCCGACGCCGAAGCCGGTTCCCGCAGCGAGGATGAACAAAATGGCGGAGCCGTTCCCGGCCACAACGAACAGGAACGTGACGATGGCGGCATAGCCGCTGAGGATGAGGATCGCCTTGCGCACGTGAGTGCGCTCCGCCAGGATGCCCCAGCTGAAGCGGGCCAGCATCGACATGAGTCCGTAGATGGTCAGTCCCGTTGCGGCCCCCTCCAAGCTCATGCCCCGGTCCTGCAGCATGGGCACCAGGTTCGACGGTACGCCGAGCAGCGACATGCTGGCCAGTGTCATCGCCGTGACAATGAGCCACGTTGTCGGCTGCCGCAAAGCCTCGGAGGCGCTGAAGCTGTACTCCTCCTCCGCGACACTCCTAGGTGCACCGGTGTCCGAGTCGAAGGCCCTGTCACTGTCGGGAAGCAGGCCGACGTCCTCCGGCTGACGACGCATGAGGAGAGCCAGCGGGACGGTGATGACTGCCGTCGCGACCCCTAGCACAACCCAGGTGTCGCGCCAACCGACGGCGCTGATGAGGCCCGTAGCCACTAGCGGCATTACGAGCGCGCCAGCGCCGGTGCCCATGGTCGACAGTGCCAGCGCCCGGCCTCGCTTGCGCACGAACCACTTGGGGACGATGGCCGCGGAGACGACATACGCCGCCCCGGGCCCGGCCAAGCCACCCACGAGCCCGAACCAGAACATGAACTGCCAGGGCGCATGCACTGTGGAGACGCCGGCGGCGGCGATGGCGCCCAGCACCCCGCCCGATAGGAGCAGTAGCATGCCGCCGTGGCGGCGGTCGATGTAGTGGCCGAAGAACGGCGTCAGGAACGCGGTGATGATCGAGCGGACCGTGAGCGCGATGAAGAAGTCGCCGCGCTGCCAGCCAAGGTCGTCCGCCATGGGGACGACCAGCACGCTGAGCGCCCAGAGCAGAACCCCGGTAGCGATGAGGTTCATCAGGAAGGCGGAGCTGACGATGCCCCATCCGTAATAGAAAGGCGTGCGGGCGTACCAGGTCGGGCGCCGGGTTACGTTGAGGGGCTGTTGCACCGCCGCAGCCTACGAGGCACGCCGTGTGCCCGCAACCACGCTATGCGTGGTTGCGGCGTCGTACCGAGCGAACGGCCGCGATGCGCTCTTCTGCCATGGCGTCAGCCGCCGCGGCCGTGCTGATGCCTTGCTGAGTGGCGATGGCGATGACCTGCGCTACCGTGTCATGGATGCGCGCCGTCTTGGCGAGCGCCGCGGCTGCGTCGTACGCACCCCCGCGCTCGTAGGAGAGGTTGATGACGCCGCCGGCGTTGACGACGTAGTCAGGCGCGTAGAGGATGCCCCGCTCGCGGAGTCGGTCCGCGTCCGCAGCCTCCTTCAGTTGGTTGTTCGCGGCCCCGCACACCACCTCGCACCTCAACTGGGGGATCGACTTCTCGTTCAGCACGGCTCCCAGCGCGCACGGTGAAAGGATGTCGCACTCGACGCCGAAGATCTCGCTAGGGGCCACCACCGTCGCGGTCCGTAGCTCGCCGGCCTGGCTGCGCTTGGCCTCGTCGATGTCGGTGACAATGAGCTTGGCGCCTGCCTTGGTGAGGTGCCCCGCTAGCGCGGTCGCCACATTGCCGAAGCCCTGGATGGCGACCGTCTTGCCGTCGAGGGAGTCAGTGCCCCACCGGGCCTCGGCGCACGCACGCATGCCCTGGAAAATGCCAAACCCGGTCATCGTCGCAGGGTTGCCGCTGCCCCCGTGGCTGACGTCCAACCCCAGCACGTGCTTGGTCTCTAATGCTATCCACTCGATGTCTTGCGTGCTCGCGCCCACGTCCTCGGTGGTGACATAGCGACCGGCCAGGCTCTCAACAAACCGTCCGTAGGAGCGCATCATGGCCTCGGTCTTGTCCGTCCGGGCATCGGCCATGATCAACCCCTTACCACCGCCGAAGGGGAGCTCGGCGAGCGCCGACTTGTAGGTCATTGCCCGCGACAAGCGCAGGACGTCCTCAAGCGCGGCGTGTTCGGTGGGGTGCGGCCAAATGCGCGTGCCGCCGAGCGCCGGGCCAAGCGTGGTGTCATGGATGGCGATGAAGGCACGGAGCCCGGATGCAGGGTCGGTCCAGACCGCCAGCTGCTCATGCCCTTGCGCCTCCATGTACTCGAGAATCTGCATCAACTACCTCAGGTTGGCCGTTCAACCCACAGGGCACGGATGAGAGGTGTGGATGGACGACTGAACACCAGCTATATGCTATCCGTGCCCCGTGGGTTGAACAACTAAGCACCAGAGCATGTTTGCCAAGAAACGACCATCTCGACCGCACGTGCATTCAGTCGCGGCGCGCGCAGTCGCGGCGCGCGCGGTTGTGCCAGGCCGCCCACGACAGCATGCCTTCCCTGGGCAGGACGAACATCGCGATGACCACCGGCGGCAAGAACAGTACCATCGAGAAGCCCAGCGCCGTTCCCTGCGGTACATCCCAGACCGACAGCAGACGAACGGTTGCGAACTCGAAGGTGCCGACGGCGCCGGGGAGTCCCGGTGTCGCTGCGGCGAAGAAGACCGACCCTAGGGACACCAGCGTGAAATGAAACAAGGAGAGATCGATGCCTATCGCGCGGCCTATGACCCACGCCCCCGGCCCCAATACCAGCCAATAGGCTGCGGTCAGGTCGAACGTGAGGCTCAGCCGGCGCTTGCGAGCCCACAGGGAACTCACCGCATCGCCGAAGGACGCTACCCCCGGGATACGCCCGGTCACGGGGAACCGCCGAACGATCCACCCGAGATTGAGAATGACCATCCGCATGGCGAAAAAGAAAATGCTGACCAGTGCGACTGGCCTGGCGCGCCTTCGAGGAAATGAAAAGGCCCGCGGCCCTAGCCGAAGAGGTCGCGGCGGTCGCGCTCCGGTTCCGTGGCGCTGCCGCCGCCGCTGGCCGAAGCCATCTCCTCGTAGAACGCCGGCCCGTACTCCCGCGTGCGCCCCACCACTGGCATCGGCAGCGCGTGACCGAACATCAGCGCCTGTTGGCTGGGCTCCAGGCGCGACAGCACACCCTTGAGTTCTCGTGAGCCGGGCCCGCCGGTCAACACCGCGTCCACGTCGCGCTCGTTATCCAGCTGGCAGGTGATTCGGGTGCCGATCTGACTCAGCACTTCCTCGTCGATGCCTGAAGGACGCTGGTCTACCACCAACAGCGTGACGCGGTACTTGCGCATCTCGCGGGCGATGGTCCCGAAAATGGTCTGCGTGGCGACCTCGCGGCTGAGGAACCGATGCGCCTCCTCGATGGTGATGACCAACGGCTTGGGCAGCGGCGACCCCGCGGACAACGCCTCTTCGGTGCGGCGCCGGTACTCGGCGTGGATCCGCCGAGTCAGAAGGTTGGCCACGAGGAGGTAGGCGGCAAGGTCGTTGCCGTGCCGGCCGAACTCCAGCACCACGTGCTTGCCTGCGCTCAGGTGCTCCAGCACCTGGCGAACGCTTCCGCCCCCGGCCGAGGCGTCAGTAACGAAGTCGAGCCGGTCGAGCTGCGATAGCCGGCGGCGCAGGGCATCAAGTGTCGACTGGCTTTCGCGCAGCTCATCAGCCAGCTCAGTCGCGGCTCTGGCATCCTGGCGCACAAAGTCGCGCACCCAGCCCTTGCCGAAGCGGCGGCGTAAGCCATAGCACGCCTGGACCCCGAGCTCGGTGATGCCGAGGGTGGGCGCGAGAATCGCAACGTCCTCCGGCTCGATTTCGTCGAAGCCGATGCGGACTTCGAAGTCGGTGGCGACGCCCCGCTGACGCGAGGAGCGCTCGTCCAGCGTGAAGACGGCGACGCGGGAAGGGAATAGCTGCTTCAACCCCTTGGCCGTGTAGCCGCCCTCGCTGGTGCCCTGCCATCCGTACTCGTTGTGCATGTCGAAGACAAGGTTCGTCGCCGCGTTCCGCTGCACGATGCCGGCAAGGAGGATGCGCGTGAGGAACGACTTGCCCGAGCCGCTCTTGCCGAACACCCCGTTGGAGCGTTTCACCAGTTCGTGCAGGTCCAAGCAGACCCGTGCGTCTTCCATGTCCAACGGGCTGCCGATGTAGATGTGCCGGTCGTCCTCGGAGCCGAACACCGCCTGCACGTCTTCGTTGGAGGCGCGGCGCACCGGCGCGAAGTGCGCGGGGAGCGAGCGAGCGGGCTCGTGCCCTTCGCCCCCGACGCTGGTGCTGAGAATGGGCGTGACCGACGCGATGGCAAAGGCGCTGGTGCCCGAGAGCACGCTGGCGACGGCCGGGTCGGTGTCGCCAGCGGCCGCCCGCAGCCGGGGGTCTGCACTATCCAGGCTGAGGTCTGTGACGATGCCGAAGAAGCGCCGATCCGCCCCCTCCATCGTCACGAATGTGCCGACCTTGGCCTTTTCGACGGCGTTCGAGGCGGTCAGCCGAACGTCGAGCCCTCGGCTCAGCGATCCGCCGACGACGCTGCCCAGCATGCCGCCGTCATCGTCCAGCCAGTCCAACTCTCCGGTCATGCGGGTGTTCTCCCCAGGGGCAGCCGTCGCAGCAGCCCGGTCAGCCGCGCAGTGTCGGCGCCCATGTGCAAGGCAACGGTGCGTCCGGCGCGAGCGAGGAAAGCCTCCGGCTGCTCGTACGCCGTCGCAGCATGGCGGAGCGCCGCCGCCAGCACGTCGTCGGCCGCCGGCTCCATGCGCCGTGCCAGGTGGCCGACGAAGTCGAGCTCCTGGGTGAACGCGCGCACCTCCTGTGGTGAGCAGGCGTATAGGAAGGTGTGGATGTGTGGGGGCAGAGGCGGCAGGTACTGCCGGACCTCGCCGTCCTGCGTATGGCCGACCACCGCCAGCGCCACCTCCGTCCGCAGCAAGCGCTCCAGTTGCGGGTGCTCACGGTAGACCGCCGCCTCGGAATCGGCGTCCGCGCCTCGCGCTATCACGCGCCGCGTTGGGTCGAGCGAGGAGGTAGCCACGCCGGCCACGATGGAGTACGCGGCATCGCCAGCGTCCCCGGCCCGCACAAGCGCACCCAGGGGAGGGGCTTTGTAGAGCAGATGGCACTGGCCGACAAGACGCTCGATCGACGCCTCGACGACCTCCCCGAAGCGCGCTGCGGCGGCTGGTGTGGTCACGCCGTCGATTGTCGGAGAGCGGCTCCCGCGCTCGCAAGAGGCGGCTGGCTGATTCAGAGGGTTACGCCTGCGCAGTCAGCTTGCTCATTAGGTTCGTGGCGAGCCAGCCGCCCCCGATGACAAATGCCTGTGGTTTCGCTGACGTTGCGTCCCGTTGAGTACCGAAGCCATCTACAAAAGGAAGAATAGGCACCAGTTAGGTAGTGCCTCTTAGTCCGCTCGCCGAGTGGCCACGCCAATGACGCCGGGTCCGGTGTAGACGCCAATGACGGCGCCGACTGAGGCGACCAGCACAGGGCTGGGCGTCAGGTCTCCGAGGTCGGTGGCCAGCGCCGCTGCGTCTTCAGGCGATGTGCCGTGCAGCACGGCGATCTCCTGGTACGGCCCGCCCTCGCGCACCAGCTCATGCAGCCGTTGCAGCGCTTTCGGCCGGGTGCGGACCTTCCCGTAGGGATGTACCTCGCCCTCGTGTACCCGCAGCAAGGGTTTGATGCTCAGCAGCCCGCCCAGCAGGGCCTGCGCTTTGCCGATGCGTCCGCCCTTCTGGAGGTACTCCAGCGTGTCGACGACGAAGTACACGCGCATCTGTCCCACCGCTTTCCGCGCTACCGCGGCCACCTCGTCGGCGCTCTTGCCCTCGTGTGCCGCACGCGCGGCTGCCATGGCCACCAGTGCCACCCAGAACGACGCGCCCTCCGTGTCGATGATCTCGACCCGCGTACCGGTGTCCCCGGCTGCGGCGCGAGCCGAGTTGAGGGTCCCGCTGAGTTTGTCCGAGATGTGAATGGAGACGATCTCGTGGCCGTCGGCCGCGTGCTTCGCATAGACCTCCGCGAATTGCGCAACGGACGGCTGCGAGGTGCGGGGCAGGACCGGAGACGCGACGAGCCGCTCGAAGAAGGCGTCCGACGAAATGTCCACGCCGTCTAGCAGCGCCTCGTCGCCGAAGAACACGGTCAGCGGGACGACGGTGATGTCCAGCGCTTGAGCGATGTCAGCCGGGATGCTCGACGTGGAGTCAGTGACGATGCGGACTGCCATGAAATGGTCCTCGCTATTCGACCGAGACTAAGTAGTGATAATAAGGTTGGTTGCCTTCGTACACCTCGACCTCGACTTCCGGCCAGCGTGTTCGCAAAGCGTGCGCGTCGGCCTCGGCGTCGCCGGCCGATCGACTCGCGCCGTAGTACAGCGTGACCAAGGCACCGTTGCTGAGGCCAACACCGGTGAGCATCCCCACGAGCGCCTCCGAGGGCGTCTCGCACGCACAAGCCAGGCGTCCGTCGAGCAGGGCGACGGCTTGGCCCTCGGCGATGGCGACGCCATCGATGATCGCGGAGCGGACCGCGGTCGTCACCTCGCCGGAGCGCACCTGGCCCAGCGCGGACGTCATGTTGGTGGCGTTGGTCTTAGAGTCTAGTTCGGGGTTGAATGCCAGCAGGGCCGAGATGCCCTCGGGGACACTGCATGAGGGGATCACCACGCACGCGCACTCGGCGAGCTCGGCCGCCTGGTTCGCTGCCATGATCACGTTTGAGTTGTTGGGGAGCAGGATTACGTGTTCGGCGTTGGCCCGTGCTGTGGCGTCCGCGAGGTCCGCGGCACTAGGGTTCATGGTCTGACCCCCAGGGACGGTAATGGCTGCGCCCTGGTCAAGAAACAGGCGCTCGAGGCCCGCGCCGGGCGCGACGGCGACGACCGCGATTTCGACCCGCTCACCGGCGACGTAGCCGTGACGCAGCATGAACTCGACGTGCTGCGCATCCATGTTGGCGATGTTGATCTGGTCGAGAGTGCCACGCCGAAGACCCAGGCTCAGCAGCGGGCCTGGGTCTTCGGCGTGGGCATGCACGCGCACCACCTGGTCGTCACCGACGACGACGGTAGAGCCGGCGATGGCCATGACCTCCCCGCGGATGCGATCGAGGTCGAGGACGTCGCCCAAGATCACGAACTGCGTGCAGTAGCCGTACATCTCGTCTGCCGTGTGCGCCAAGAAAGCCTCGCTCACGACCTCCGCGCTCGCCGCCCTGGCGGGCGTGTCGATGCGCAGCCTGGGCTCGCTATCCTCCAGCTCTGCGACCGCGCCCGCCAGGAACGCGACGATGCCCTGCCCACCGGCGTCGACGACCCCAGCCTCGGCCAGCACTGGCAGCTGCTCAGGCGTCCGGGCCAGCGCCCGCTCGGCGGCGTCCAGCGCGGCGCGCAACACTGATGACGGCGGACCTTCTACTGGTTGCGCGCCCTCAGCGGCGGCACTCATCACTGTTAGCATCGTGCCCTCGACAGGCTTGCCGACGGCCTGGTAGCCGGCGTTAGCGGCTGCAGCGAAAGCCCTGCGCAGGTCGCTGCCATCGCACTCGGCGCAGTGGCTCAGCGCGCCGGCGAAACCCTTCAAGAACTGGGAGAGGATGACGCCGCTGTTGCCGCGCGCTCCTAGCAGCGCCCCGCGAGCGATGGCCTGACTGATCTCAGCGACGGTGCCGCTGGCGGGCACACGCTCATCGATGGCCGTGCGCAGCGTGAGACTCATATTGATGCCGGTGTCCCCGTCAGGGACGGGAAAGACGTTCAGCGCGTTGATGGCGTCGGCGTTGGCCTCGACACAGCGGGCCCCTGCCTCCACCAACCGGCGGAACAGCGGGCCATCGATGCAATTGGGGCGATCGGGCATTACGTTCGCGGCCAGGGCAAATTGCGAAGGGTGTCGGGCGCGTGATAGACTGGCGGAGCGTCCTGAGTAAGAGGCGCATCTTACGGGTGCCGAGGGGCGCCGTCAAAGTCATTTAGACCCCCAGACCGGCGTGAGCCCCCCGCGAGGATCATCGATATGGCAATGTGCGAAGCCTGCGGCAAACGTCGGCGTGCGGGTAAGAACGTAAGTCACTCGAACCGGCATACGAACCGCTGGTTCCTTCCGAACATCCAGCGCGCCACCGTTACACTCGGCGGCAAGCGCCAGCGCATGAACCTCTGCACCCGCTGCCTGAGGACCATGCAGAACAAGCTCAAGATCGGCTGAGCGCGCCACTCTCTCTAGCGACGTAGGCCGGAGCAACTGCTCCGGCCTTTTCCTTTGCAAGGCTCTTCGCCTGGCTTCGCCAGGGCCGCAGCGCGGCCCTTCGACCACGCCTAGGACAGACTCTGTGGGTGAGAGGCATAACCTGGTTCAAGGCATTGGCCCTTGCCGCGTTTGGCCGGCCTCGTCAGGTGGCGTGCCTAGTGCTCGGTTGACGCTGGAGTTGGTCGCTCCCGCTTGGCCCACCCCGCTGTGACCTATCAACGGGCCATGGCAATGGCCCGGCGCATGGCCGCTATCGACTCCGCGATGCTCGATGCGCTGTTGTAGATAGCCGACCCGGCAACGATGACATTGGCGCCGTGCTCGACCAGCTTAGTCACGTTCTCCGGCTTGATTCCGCCGTCCACCTCAACCTGTGGGGCATCCGGGCTCCGAGGAATCATGTTGCTCAGGCGATTGAGTTTCTCCAGTGAGCCAGGAATGAACTCCTGGCCGCCGAACCCTGGGTTCACAGTCATGCACAGCACTAGGTCAACGTCGCCGATGATCTCCTCGAGCGCCGAGACGGGCGTCGCGGGGTTGACGGCGACGCCGGCCCTCGCGCCCAATTCCTTGACCTGGTGAATGGCACGATGCAGATGGACGGTCGCCTCGTAGTGGAGGGTAATGATGTCGGCGCCCGCCGCGACGAAGTCGGGCACGAGGTGTTCCGGCTCGGCGACCATGAGGTGTACGTCCAGCGTCAAGGATGTGTGTGAACGAATGGCGGCGACCACCGGCGCGCCGATGGTGAGGTTCGGCACGAACCTGCCGTCCATCACATCGATGTGTAGGTAGTCGGCGCCGGCGGCCTCGGTCTCGCGGACAACTTCGCCGAGGCGCGCGAAGTCGGCGGCGAGGATCGAAGCCGCCAGTTTGACGGGGTGCGCTGCCATGCTAGCCGTTCCCCAATCTGCGCCGAGCCTCGGCCAGCGCGTTCGCTACGCGGCCTGGGGCGGTCCCGCCGGGTACGTCGCGCGCAGCCACGCTGGCCGTCGCTGTCACGCGATACACGTCCTCGGCAAACGCTTCGTGGTGGCGCTGGTAGTCGTCGAGCGGCAAGTCCAGCAGGCCGATGCCACCCTCCCTGGATAACTCGCACAGCGAGCTCACGGCCTCGTGGGCCCTGCGGAACGACACACCCTTCGCGACCAGGTAATCGGCCAAGTCCGTCGCCAGCATGAGCGGGTCGTTTGCCGCAGCCGCCATGCGCCCTTCATCGGCCCTCGCCGTTGCGAGCATGCCGCATAGCGCTTCCAGCGTCGCTCCCACGGTGTCGACGGTGTCGAACAAGCTCTCCTTGTCCTCTTGCATGTCCGTGTTGTAAGTGAGAGGGAGGCCCTTGAGCACGGTGAGCAGGCCGATGAGATTGCCGTAGACACGCCCTGTCTTGCCCCGGGCGAGCTCGGCGAAATCAGGGTTGCGCTTCTGGGGCATGATGCTTGATCCGGTGAGCCACTCGTCGCCGAGGCGGATGAAGCCGAACTCGCGCGACGCCCAGAGGACGAGGTCCTCGGCCAGCCGTGAGCAGTGCATCAGGCACGTCGCGGCCGCGGCATGAAACTCAACCAGGTAATCGCGGTCGCTCACCGCGTCCATGGAGTTGGCGCTGACAGCGCCGAAGCCGAGCTCCCGTGCGACGAGCTCGCGGTCGAGAGGGTAGGGCACGCCGGCTAGCGCTCCGGAGCCAAGCGGCAACACGTTTGTGCGGGCGCGGCAGTCGCCGTAGCGAGCGCCATCGCGGGAGAACATCTCTACGTAAGCCAGCAGGTGATGTGCGAAGAGCACCGGCTGCGCCCGCTGGAGGTGAGTATAGCCCGGCATGATTGCGTCTTGGTGCCGCTCGGCCAGGCCTAGCAGGGCGCGCTGCACGTGCTCGGTGCTGGCGATGGCATAGTCAATGGCCGACCGTACGAACAGCCGGGTAGCCGTCGCCACCTGGTCATTGCGCGAGCGCGCGGTATGGAGCCTGCCCGCGGGCTCGCCGATCAGCTCGAAGAGGCGCCGCTCGATGTTCATGTGGACGTCTTCGAGTTCGTCGCGCCAAGGGAAAATCTTAGCGTTCACCTCCGTGCGGATGGCCTCGAGGCCCGTGACGATGGCCTCGGCGTCTTTTGCCGGGATGATGCCCTGGGCACCGAGCATGCGGGCGTGGGCTAGCGAGCCGTCGATGTCGTGCGGCGCAAGCCGCTGGTCGTAACCGACGGAGACGGTGAAGGTGGAAGACGGCCTGAAGTGGTGCGTCGTGTACTCGTCCATAGCGTTGAAATTGTACCAGCCTAGGCCCAGCCGAGCCTGGCGGTGAGGCCGGCGATGTTAAGAGACGCTGGAGAGTTGGCGGCCCCGCATGCGGTCACTGATGTAGGAGCGCTGGCGCTGCCCGGCTGCGTCGAGGACCTTGCCTAGGACACGTCGCAGGTCGCGAACGTCGTCGCCGTCCATCACGCTGGCGAAGTGCTCGGACACCCGCTCCACGTGGCCTGGGGCCGCTGCACGGAAGGTTTCGCGTCCTTCGTCAGTGAGCACGGCGAAAGTGCCGCGTCGGTCCTCCTGGCACGGTGCGCGATTGACCAGTCCTGCCTCGGCCATTCGGTCCACCAGCCGTGTGAGCCCACTCCTGCTCAGCATGACCGAGTCGGCCAGCACTTGGAGACGGAGCCGCCTCTCCGGTGCGAAGTTGAGCGCGAGCAGGATGTCGTACCAGGCGAGCGGCAGTCCGCGCTCCTCTTGCATCTCACGTTCGAGTGCGCCCACGGTGACCTTGAACGTCCGCAAGAAGTCATGCCAAGCTCGGAGGTGCTGGTCTTCGATCGTGCGGATGTGCGCTTCGCTGGTCGTTGTCATGGAGGACCCCGTTCAGAGCGTCATTATGGGGAAAACCGCTGGCTGCCGGTCGTCAGCGCGCACACGATAGCCTACACCGCTGGGCGAGGTGTCGTTGCGCGAGCCGGTCGCGTGTTACGGCCGTTCATCATGAGCACGCGCGAAGAACTCATCCAAGCGGTCGAGGTCAAGGATTATCAGGTCGGCCGCATGCCGGCAGGCCACTCATACTTCGACGAGTTCAGAATGAGCGGGTATCGCTTCGCCGCTATGGCGCTTGGCCTTCGATGCCTTTGCCCTGGATGCGGGCCTGGGTTCGCGTCGGGAGCCCGTAGAGCCTGATGAAACCCTCCGACGACTTGTGGTCGAAGGAGTCGCCCTCATCGTAGGTGGCCAGGTCGTGGCGGTACAGCGAGACGTCGCTGCGGCGGCCGACCACCGTGGCCGTCCCGCGGTGGAGCCGCATGCGTACGGACCCGGTGACGAACTGCTGGGTGCTGCGAACGTAAGAGTCGAGGTCGAGGCGGTGCGCGGAGAACCATAGGCCGTTGTAGACCAAGTCGGCGTACTCGGTGGACATCCGCTCCTTGAAGCGTGACTGGTCCTTGGTCAGGACCATGGCCTCCAGCGCCTGATGGGCAGCGGACAAGACCATCGCCGCGGGGGCCTCATAGATTTCGCGCGACTTGATACCGACCAGCCGGTTCTCAATGTGGTCGATGCGCCCAATCCCATGATCGCCTGCGGCCGTGTGGAGGTACCCGATGAGGGCGAGCCCGTCCATCGCGCGGCCGTCGATGGCGACAGGCTCGCCCCGCACGAACGCAACCTCAATGTACAGTGGCTCGGCGGGGGCATCGCTCGCTGAAGTGGTCCAGGCGTAGGCGTCCTCCGGCGGCTCTAGCCACGGGTCCTCAAGGTCGCCTGCTTCGACGCTGCGGCCCCAGAGGTTCTCGTCCACTGAGTAGGCGCTGCGCCTGTTGAGGTTCAACGGTATATCGCGCTCCCGAGCGTAGGCAATCTCCTGATCGCGGCCCATGCCCCATTCGCGGGCCGGCGCGATCACGAGTAGATCGGGGGCCAGGGCGGCGGCGCTTACATCGAAGCGCACTTGGTCATTGCCCTTGCCGGTGCATCCGTGAGCGATGGCGAAGGCGCCCTCTTCCTGGGCGATGCGCACCAGGTGCTTCGCGATGAGCGGGCGGCCAAGCGCTGTGGCCAACGGGTAGACACCCTCGTAGAGCGCACCGGCTTGCAGCGCGGGCCACACATAGTCGCGGACGAACTCCTCGCGTACGTCAAGGATATCGGCGCGTATCGCGCCGATAGTTAGCGCGCGATCCCGGGCCTCGTCCAGTGACGCGTTGGCGCCGAGGTCCATGGTGAGCGTAACGATGTCGGCCTCGTAGTGGTCCTGGAGCCAGCGGATGGCCACCGAGGTGTCCAGCCCGCCGCTATAGGCGAGGACAATTTTCTTTTTGTCGGCCATTCGCTGTAGGACTCCTCAGTCGGCGGTGATGCGCACTAGGCCGCGCTCGATCTTTTCAACGGCTTCGTCGGCGTCCGCCTCGGTGATAATCAAGGGCGGTATGAGCCGAATGGCATCGGGTCTTACAGCGTTGAGGAGGAGACCTTCCTCGTTGCACGCCGCGACTAGCTTTGCGGAAATCGTGTCACTCAGCTGGACGGCGAGCAGCAGGCCGACCCCGCGTACCTCTTTGATGGACGCGGGATGCCGGGTGCGCAGCTCCTGGAGCCGTGCGAACAGGTAAGCGCCGACCTTCTTCGCATGGCGGGGCACGTCGTGTTTGAGCATGTAGCGCACGGTAGCGTTACTGGCCGCGGTGGCCAGCGGGTTGCCGCCAAAGGTTGATCCGTGGTCGCCCGGCTCTAGGACGTTCGCTCGCTCGTTGCAAAGGAACGCGCCGATGGGCACGCCATTCCCGAGGCCCTTCGCGAGGGTCATCACGTCGGGCTCCACCCCAAACAACTCGTAGCCCCACATGGTCCCGAGGCGCCCGACGCCGCATTGGATGTCGTCGAAGATGAGCAGCATGCCTTTCTCGTCGCACCACTCACGCAAGCCCTTCAAGTAGCCCTCCGTCGGGACATTGACGCCACCCTCACCCTGCACAACCTCGACCATGACCGCAC